>Ga0078972_1000162_pt1 | contig 271597 bp, 239 predicted proteins | sample YelNatPaOPGAMG01_FD_67568 | JGI IMG/M metagenome (GOLD analysis project Ga0078972, IMG submission 67568) | Hot spring thermophilic microbial communities from Obsidian Pool, Yellowstone National Park, USA - OP-RAMG-01 (SPADES assembly) (version 2) | ecosystem: Environmental > Aquatic > Thermal... | reverse complement strand
TCAATGCGGGTGAGGCGGTGTTGGGTGTCGCGGCTGTAGCGGGTGGTGCGGCCCAATTCGTCGGTGTGGGTGAGGATGAGGCCGAGGTCGTCGCGGGTCCAGGTTTCGACGCTGTTGTCGGGATGGGTGACGCTGAGGAGGCGGCCCTGGGTGTCGCGGTTGTAGCGGGTGGTGCGGCCGAGGGGGTCGGTGTTTTGGGCGAGGAATCCGTTGGGGTCGTAGGCGTTTTGGGTGAGGCGGTTGAGGCTGTCGGTGAATTGGGTGGGGGTGCCGGGGCAGACGTATTGGAGGATGTTGGTTCGGCCGTTGGGGTAGGTGACTTTGGCGGTGAGGCTGCCGTAGCCGCCGCCGCCTTCGAGTTTGGCGAGGATGGTGTCGGTGAGGCCGTCGCGTTCGGCGTAGAGGGAGCCGTACACCCAGCCGTTGTACCAGTATTCGTATTTCATGTGGGTGGCGTGGCCGTCGGTGCGCGGGTCGTTGGCTTCGGTTAGGAGGGGTCGTTGGCCGGGCCATTGGATGTGGTAGTTGTATTCGGCCTCGGTGCCGTCGTGGTAGAGGGCTTTTTTGAGAATCACCCAGTCGGTTTCCAGGAGGCTGTCGGGGAGCAGTTCGTACTGGTAGTCCACGGCGCGTCCGTCGCTTGTTTCGACGCGGGTGATGACGGTGATGGTGCGGGGGGCGGTGTTGGCGCCTTGGAAGAGGCCGCCGTTGTTGCGGGTTTCGTATCCGGCGCGGGGGTAGAATCGGACTTTGCCGATGCGTCGCGGGGAGCCGAGGTCTATGCCGACAAAGCCGAAATGCGGGTAGGCGTAGTCGAAGAAGGTGTTGGTTTGGCCGTCGAGCGCTTTGTCGTAGGTGGTGTTGGGGTTGTTGCCCCAGGAGGGTGAGGTGCCGAAGGGGGTGCCGACGAGTTTGTTGCCGTCGGTGTCGTAGAACTCCAGTTCGGCGATGTTGCACCAGGAGTTGACCGTCGAGTCGCCGCCGGTGTAGTAGCGTAGGTAGCGGTAGGTGTTGGTGTCGGTGACGGTCAGTTCCGACCAGACGCCTGCGGGCGGGGTGGTGGATTGTTTGGCCAGGGTGACGAAGCTCTGGCTGTCGGCGGCAATCTGCGCGTAATAAATCTGTAGCCAACGCCCGGACGGTTCGGTGACGCGGGTCAGGCGGTTGCTGGCGTCGTAGCTGAGGTGGTAGGTGTTGCCGTAGCAGTCCAGAAACCAGCTCAGCCGCCAAACCGCGCCGTTCGGCTCAAAGCCATAACGCCAGCCGTCGGCTCGTTGCAGGATGAAGCGGTTGTCCTGTTGGAGGAGCCGATCGGGATTGGAAATCGCTCCCACCCATTGCCCGTTGGTGAAAGTATAACGGTACACCGTCCCCTCCGGGTAATACACGTCCCGATAACTACTGCCGCTGCTGACCAGTTCCCACTGATAACTGTGTCGCCAAATGTGACCGTCGCCAAACCATTTCGCCCCGCTGTTGAGCCGACTGTGCCCAAACCGTTTCCAAACCAACCGATGCTCCCCCACTCCACCCCACAACTCCAAATCCCGCACCACTCGCTGCGCGTCGCCCGACATCAACTCAAAACGATTCCCCGTGTCACTACAAACGGCAATCGCCCCTTGCGGCGGACACGACGGACACGACTGCGTCGGACTTCCCGCCCCGCAATTCTTGCAGCCGGGCGTCATACCCGTTTGCGGCGGATCATTCGTCTGTCCCACCGCACTCACCAACCCCCACCACAACCCCACCCACATCATCACCCGCATCCTCATCTCATCTCCTCCAATCCAATCCACTCAATGCTTCACCAACGGCAACTCCGCCCCCACCCACAACTCCACCGTCTTCGTCTCCCCCACACGCCGCAACGTCACCCGATACAATCCCGGCTCCAACGCCGTCGTAAATTCAAACCGTCCCATCCGCCTCTCATCCAACACCAACACCTTCACCCGCTCTCCACCCTCCATCTGACCGCCATCCTCCACCACCGCCACCACCCGCTCCCCGGGCATTGCGTTGGGCCATGCCACCGCTATCGGCACCGTCTCCCCCGGCTCCACACGCACCCGCTCAAACACACCCAACTCATTCGCACGACAATCCACTGCCCGTTCACCCGCCTCCACACGCACCACCGCCGACTACACCGACGCGGCCACAGCGGACAACGGCGCCACCGCCACGGCAGTGGCTTTTCGCGACGACCGGCTCCCCGCGTTCCCCTCCCCAGACCACAACGAGCGTTCCCCAGAACCAACGCCTTGTGTTGCCCGATTCACCGAACCGCAAACCCTCGCGACACCTTCAGAATTGAGTCGTGTCAACCACAACACCGCGACGGTCAGCACCGCGATCAACCCGCAAAGAAACAACATCCACCGACGGTTCATGCGTGGTTACCTCCTGAAAACGAAAAGACCCGACAAAACGACCGGAACAACAACCGTTCCTTACCGACCCAAAACAACGAGACCAGCGCACGTGTGGCGTATGTGTAGAGCAATGGCTTCTGCGTCTGGAGGACGCGGGAGAGACTCTTGAAACAGCAACAGGCACTGGTGCGTGTGTAGATGTAAAGCAGTCGCGCTCGCGTCCCTGCGCCACCCGCGACCCACGCCCCAGCCACTGGAATCACCTTCTGCAAAACCCGACTCCCTTTACGGGCGCGTGTCTCTATCAGAACCTCCCTTCCCCTTGCAACAAAATCCTTCACTTCCGGCTTTTTACGGTAGTGTTTGTCAATTGTCAGTTGGTGGCCCAACCTGGGTTTACTTTCGTTGTGCTCAGGCAGGTTCGCTCCCACCAGTGCTCCCAGTTGCGCCGATCGCTCCGTAACCACCGCAACGGCATCAACCGATCCGCTCGCACCACCGGCTCTTCTCTCTCATTGTGCCGTCGCCAGCGCGCGGCAATCTGCCCGTAGGCATCAATCCCCTCCCGATTACCCAGCACATACCCAAACAGTTCACGCCGCTGCCAAGACCTTTTGCGCCGAAAAGGGCGCCAAAGACTCTTCGTGTTGGGATCAGTTCGTCGTCATGTTGTTCTGCCAACTCGTCCAGGCCAAGAGCTTGCGCGAGATTGTCCAAGGACGGCTCTGTTGCGAGGGTAAACTCCAACATCGCGGCCTGCGCGTCTCACCGAGAGCTGCCAGCACGAAAAGAAGCTGACGCGGGGCTTGTGTTTGCCGCGAGGCAGTGTTGTGGCGATGGATCGGAGATATGAGGATGGCCGTCTGTTCCAGAACTGGACGGCCTTGAGTGTGATGCTGCTGGTGAAGCCCCTGCAACGGCGGGTGAAACTGAGTTGGGCGTTGAGCAACTTGGTGGCGTTACTGTGTTGGAATCTGTTCACGTATCGGGATCTGTGGCAGCGGCTTGACGCGCCGTTTGGAACACCAATCGGCAGTGAGGTGGCCGAGCAAACAAGGTTTCTCTTGGACCGCATCCAGCCGCTACGAACGGCCACCGCAACCTAAAACAAGGAACTCCCTCGTGAAAACAGCCGAAAACCGATCAATCCCTCTCCAAAACAAATTATCTTGGACAGCAGTGATGTCGCTTATAAAAACTTGTCATATCACCATGGACATTTCGGTAATTATTTGTTCATTTAACGGTGAGCAACGTTTGCCCCGCACGTTGGCAAGTTTCCAGGCGATCCAACTGTTGCCATCGCTCCAATGGGAGTTGATTTTGGTGGATAACAATTCAACCGATGGAACGCGCGAGATCGGCGCACGCTTTGCTCAGCGATTACCCATCCGCTGCGTAACGGAACGACGACAGGGACTGAGCGCCGCCCGTAACCGGGGGATTGCGGTGGCTCGAGGTGAATTGATTGTATTCACGGATGATGATGTGGAAGTGGACCCGCATTGGCTGCAACAGTTGGCAACAACGGCGGCTCGGCATCCGTCGGCAAGCTTCTTTGGCGGGAAAATCCTTCCTCGCTGGGAAGTTCCTCCGCCACCATGGTTGGCGAAGTACTCCCAAACGTTGTTGTCCGGTGTGGTTGTGCATTATGATCGGGGGAATAAACCGCAATTTCTCGAAGCGAATGACCGGTGGATGTTTTACGGCGCCAATATGGCCTTTCGGGCGGCCGTTTTCCGAGCGGGACACCGTTTCGATGAGACTTTGGGACGACAGGAACACGCGCTGATTTCCGGTGAGGAGACGGCATTGATGATTCAACTGACACGCCAAGGAGGACGCGGATTCTATGTTCCCGAAGCGGTGGTATATCACCATGTACCAGCGGGACGGATGACGGAAGCCTACATGCGACGTTGGTTTGCGGGAATGGGTACCACTCGTGTTCGGAGTGGCGAAATTATGTTGAACAACCTGTGGTTCGGCGCGCCGCGACGGGTGTGGTGCGATATGATTCGATGTGCGTTGAAGTTTGCGCTCAGCCGTTGGTGGTTACCTGCCCGGATCTGGGTGCGCGCGGAAATAAAAATGGCCACCTGCTATGGTATCATTCGTGAGAGTTACCATCTTCATTCCGTCTCGCACTCATGAATCATCTTTATCGCCCCATAATTCCTCCTCTGCCTGATGGTGTGAAGCGTCCGCTGTGGTCGGTGATGATTCCGACCTACAACTGTGCTCGATTTCTGCGCGAAACTCTTGCCAGCGTGTTAAGTCAGGCTCTTGAAGCGGACCAAATGCAGATCGAAGTCGTGGACGATTGCTCCAGTGAAGATAACCCGGAAGCCGTGGTGCATGAGTTGGGCCAGGGGCGCGTGATGTTTTATCGGCAGCCCGAACACCGCGGCCATACCGGGAATTTTGAAACGTGTTTGCTGCGGGCGCGTGGCCGTTTGATACATTTGTTGCATGGCGATGATTTGGTGTTGCCGGAGTTTTATACACAAATGTCTCGCCCATTTTTGGAGTGTCCGGAAATCGGTGCTGCGTTTTGTCGTGTTGTGGGCATCGAGGAGGACGGTTACTGGAGCTGGCTGCAACCGGCCGAGCAACGCCAGCGCGGCATCATGGCTGATTTGCTCTTGCGGTTGGCGGAACGCCAACGGATTCAGACTCCCTCAATGGTGGTTCGACGAGAAGTCTATGAGAAACTCGGCGGATTCGACCGGCGCCTGAGTTGGTCGGAGGACTGGGAAATGTGGGTCCGGGTGGCTGCTCATTATCCGGTCTGGCACGAACCGCAAGTGCTGGCTCTCTACCGAATGCATTCGAAATCGAACACTGCCCGCCATATTCACAGTGGGGAAAACGTTCGCGATGCGCGGCGTTGTATTGAAATTTTCAGCGAATCCTTGCCAGAGATTCAACGCTCTCGCCTGATCCAACGCGCCCGTGCCGAGTGTGCCCTACAGGCGATCAAAACGGCCCGCACCCTGTTGCGTGAGGGATCTCGTTTAGCCGCCTGGAGGCAGGTGATCGAGGGATTGCGTTGCAGCCGCTCGCCGCGAGTGTTCGCCAAACTGTTCGGAAGAACGTTACTGTCCGCAGGATGGTTGCGCTCGTCCCCCCACTCGAATGAGAGGTAAAAGCCCCAAAAATCACAAGGGAGTAGTGTCCGTCCGCAGGGGACAACATGACGGTTTTATGCATGGAGCATATTGGAGTTTCCAATCACAATCGCCGTCGGGTGTGATCCTGTTTTATCGGCAAAGATGGTTTCAACGATGGCAGGTGGGTATTGTGTGGAGCGGGCCGACTGCTGCCTGAAACTCACCGCCATGTCGGCCAAATATTTTCTCTGATTCAGCTCGACCAACATCGTTAACCGGCCGTGTTGTTGGCCACCAGTGTATCTACCAAGTTTGCCAAAGCGGCAAGGTTCTGGACATTCACGACCGGTGTTATACCCCAACATGCATGTGAGAGACGGTTTGAGTGAGAGGAATGATGTATTTGTCAGCGTCCAACTTGGCGTGGTCGAGTCGGAACAAGGGTTGGCAGATGTAGCAACAGCGCAAGCCGAGGACGGTCTGAGCGATGGTAACACGACAGATTCTTATCCCGTATGCACCTTTATCCCATCGCTCTTCTGTTTGTTTTGGCCAACAGGAAAAGCATGATCTCTCAGCAGGCCCTGATGCCTGTCCTACTTTGGTTACAACGTTGTCGGGGTGGATGCCCTTGCCGATTGTTGGTGCCGTGTTTTTGGTTCAAATCGGCTGCGGCGGGGTCAGTTGAACGCCCCGACCACTCTGGGCATGGCAGATAGCAATGGCCAGCGCGTCGCCGGCGTCGTCGGGCGGCAGTTCTGTCAACCCCAACTGGGCTTTGACCATCTGCGCGACCTGGCTTTTACCGGCAGCCCCCTGGCCGGTGACGGCTTGTTTCACTTTGCGCGGAGCATACTCGTAAATCTCCAGTCCGTGCGCCGCCGCCACGGCGATGGCGACGCCGCGGACCTGGCCGAGGGTGAGGGCGATTTTGGTGTTTTGGACGTAGATTAAGCCTTCCACCGCCAGCACGTCGGGCCGGTGTTGCTGAATCAAACTGGCAAGCGTGTCGTGGATGCGAACCAGGCAGCGCGACGGCAGGAGGTTGGCAGGGTTTTTGATGGTGCCGTAGGCCCTGACGGTCATCTGCGGTCCGTTGGCTTCGATCAGACCGTAACCGGTCGAGCGAAGGCTGGGATCGAGGCCGAGAATTTTCACGCCGCCGACTGGGCTTTTTCCATCACCGCGTCCGGAATGTCGGCGCTAGAATGAACGTTCTGGACGTCGTCGTGTTCTTCGAGCGCTTCGATGAGGTCGAGCACGGCTCGGGCGGTTTTCTCGTCGGTCACCGGCACCGGGGTTAACGGCAACCAGCCGATTTCGGCGCTGATGGGTTTGAGTCCCCTGGTTTCGATGGCTTTGTGAACCGACTCGAACTGGTGCGGGTCGGTAATGATTTCGTAGGTTTCCTCGTGCGCTGTCATGTCTTCGGCGCCGGCGTCGAGGACGAGGCCCATCAGTTCGTCTTCGCCGATTTGTTCTTTCGGGAGGATGATCTGGCCTTTGCGGTGGAACAGGTGTTTGGCGGCAGCGAGGTTGCCGCCGTGTTTGGTGAAGATGGCGCGAATCTCGGCGGCGGTGCGGTTCTTGTTGTCGGTGAGCACCTCGACGATGACGGCCACGCCGCCGGGGGCGAATCCTTCGTAGGAGAGTTCCTCGTAGTTGACGCCTTCGAGTTCGCCGGTGCCTTTTTTGATGGCGCGTTCAATGTTGTCGGCGGGCATGTTGACCGCGCGCGCTTTCATGAGGATGGTGCGCAGGCGCGGGTTGAAGCCGGGGTCGCCGCCGCCGTGTTTGCAGGCGACGGAGATTTCCTTGGCGAGTTTGGAGAAGACCTTACCTTTTTTGGCGTCAACGACGGCCTTGATGTGTTTGACTTTTGCCCACTTGGAATGTCCTGCCATAGTGGCGTGAATCTTAGCTTGCCATCGGACGAGATTCCACTTATTTTATGCGGCGCGTTCCGAAGTCGTGTGGGCGGGTGGTGGAATTGGCAGACACGTACGTTTGAGGGGCGTATGGCGAAAGCCGTGCAGGTTCAAGTCCTGTCCCGCCCACCACTTTCTTTTTCTCTTCCGAGCATCGCTCGCAAGAATCCCGCCGCCTGTTGGTAGATGCCGCTGTTTCCTTCCGCACGCGGTCCGGCGACGTTCAGCACTCGGATCCGATTGTCGGCCAGCCAGTCGTGAACAACCCGCATCGGGACGGGGTTGGCCAGGTCAACAATGAGGCACGGTCGCCCGTAGGCGCGGGCCAACTCGATGGTGAAGGCGGTACCACCGGTGGGTTGACCACGGGTCAACACCAGCGTGCCGTCGGAGTCGCGGACGTTCCATTCGGTGCGTTCGGCGTATTCGGCGGTGGGGGTTTCGCGCAGGGGATATTTTGCCGCAATCACGCCGTCCTCGGCGCGTCGTCCGCGCGGGCACCAGCCGCCGCAGGGGAGACCGAGTTCGAGGGCGACATCGAGCGCGGCGCGGTCCACGCCGGTCTGGCCGCCGGAGATGATGCGGGCCAGACGGTTCACGCGGTTTTGTAGCCGATTTTGCGCAACAGGTCTTTGCGCCAGCGAATGTCGTCGTCGCTCTCGATTCCCGCGGGGCGGAAACCGTCCACGACGCCGAGGATGGCGCGGCCCTGGTCGGTTTCGGCGATGATGACCTCGGCGGGGTTGGCCGTGGCGCAGAAGACACGGCAAACTTCCGGCACGGCTTTGACGGTGTTCAGGACGTTGAGCGGGTAGAATCCCTCGGCCAGGAAGATGATGAAACTGTGGCCGGCGGCGATGGCCTGGGCATTTTTCCGGGCCAGTTCGATCATGGCGGGATCGGTGCCGGACCAGCGGATGAGGCATTTGCCGGAGGCTTCGCAGAAGGCGAGGCCGAACTTGATGCCGGGCACGGCACCGACAAGCGCCTCGTGGATGTCCTCGACGGATTTGATGAAATGGGTCTGGCCGAGGATGAAGTTGACGGGTTCGGGTTTGTTGATTGGGACGCTGCTGAGTTGCATGTGATGTCTCCTATCTTGAGCCGGGCCGATAACGAAAGTGGAGAGCCGATTTTGCGCTTCCGCTTTTTGTTCCGTTCCCTCGGCTCTCCGGCCTAATGTAGGCCGCGCCGCGCGAAATGCAACTCCAAGAAAAGCGGGCGGGACGGGCTTGTGACCCGTCCCGCGCCGGGTGGTTTTGGGTGAGTGTCGCCGGGTCGGTGGCGGCGCCAGCACCGTGTTTATTCCTGTGGAGGCCGAGGCGGCTGCGGACCTTGCGGGGCAAATGGACCGGGGCCTTGTTTGCCTCGTGGCCCGAAGCCGGGGCCTTGTCCGCCGCCGGGGCCGAAGCCTGGTTGTTGGGGACGGCGTTCTTTCATGTACTGGCGCAATTTCTCCTGTTGTTCGGCGGTGAGGAGGTTTTTCACCCGAATCAACGTGGCCAGGTGAGCTTTCTTGATTTCGCTCTCGGCGGCCAGCACTTTGGCGAGCTGGGCGGTGGCTTGAGATTCCTCCACGCGGGGCGCCTTCAAGATTTCGACCAGCGCGTCCATTTCGGCGCGAAGTTTCTTTTGCAGGTCGGCGAAACGGTCCTGCGATTTGTCCATTTCAGCCTTGATGTTTTTCTCCTGTTCGTCGGTCAGACCGATCTCGTCGGCTGCTTCGTGAATCAGAGGTGGCGGGAACAGGTTCTGCATCATCGGGTCCTGGCCGACGCGCATCCCAAGGCCGGGACGCGGCGGACGCGGGCCGACGGGATTGGGGTTGTCGCCCTCTTTTTCGGGCGGGTTGGCGAGAACAAGCGCGCCACTCAGGGCAAGCGCGCTCAATACGGTTGCGGTCCATTTCATAACGACTCCTTTCGGTTCAGGGTTGAGTGCCAGTGGATGCGGACCACGACAACGGTTCCAACAGGGAATCCGTCGGCGATGTCCAGTCGTTGATGGAAACCATCATGGTCGTGTCGGCGGCGGCTGTCGGCTGCGGTCGTTCTCCCTGCGGCCACCACCACACGGCGGCGATCAGCAACAGCGCCGCGCCGGTCGTCACTGTGACAGGCCACCACCACGACGTGCGCGCGGGATTTTCGGCGCGGGTCATGGCCGCCTGCCACGTCTGTTGGAACGACGGGGCGCGCTGTTGATCGGCAACGCGTTGTTCAGAGAACAACTGCTGGATTTGGTTGTCGTGTTCGTGCGGGTTCATGGAATGCCTCCGCTTTTTCGAGCCGGTCGCGCAGCTGTTTTTTGCCGCGCTCGTAATGCGTGCGAGCCGTACCGAGCGACACGCCGATGATTCCGGCTGCCTCCTCGATGCTGAGTTGCTGGTAAAACACCAGGTGCAACACCTCGCGCTGCCGTTCCGGCAGGGCAGCCAGTGCCTTGGCAAACAACGCCTGCCGCTCGGCGGCGTCGAGCGATTCGCCAAACGCCTCCTCGTGGACGGCAGGCGGCTGTTGCGCGCCAAATGCGGCAAGTTTCAGCCGTCGCAACCAGGCCCGGCGGCGTTCATCGGCGGCGGTACGACGAATGACGGCAAACCACCAGGTCTTGAATGTCGAACGCCCGTCAAATCGGGCGCGTCCCTGCAACACCTTGAGGTAGGCGGTCTGCAACACTTCCTCCGCCGCCTGGGTGTCGCCGCCACAACAGGCCAGCGCCCAACCGTAACTGACGGTGTGCAACTCGGCCAACTGCGTTCGCAATGCGGGTATCAACACGGTTCGCGTTCCACTGGTTTCTTGGTTCACCCCTTTGTCGTCGGAGCCAGCCGAATATATGACCGGAACCGGCGATTGTCAGGAACGAAGACCGCTGACCGAAACTTGTGTCCCGCCGGTTCATGTCGCATACTGCGTTCGTGAGCAGGCAAAACCAGTCACCGACGCGCACGGGCGCATGGGCGCTTCTGATCGCGGTTTGTCTGGCAGGATGCATCTTCCGCTGGCCAGAGGAGCCTCTGGCCGACACGGCCCCCGCGCTGGGCCGGGCCGAGGCGGCGACATTGCAGGCAAGATACCCACAGGCGCATCTGATTGGCCCGGTCTTCCGACGGCACCTGCAGAAGCGGCGCACCAAACGGTTTCCGACGGAACAATGGTTTTTGTTTGTGGACGCTTCGGGCCAAACCCGCCGCGGGGACTTTGACGCGGAGGGGCGGTTGACGGTGCGGGAGGCGGTTTTTCTTGAGCGGTTACCCGAAGAACTGCAAAAAGCCTATTTTGAGGGCAAAACCCCTCTTGTGGCAGGAGGGGCGGTCAACGGCCGGGTGTGGCGTTTTCGCGACGATGTGACGGGTGATTTCGTTTACGAGTTTGAGTTTGCACAGGGGCAACGGCGCGGGGTTGGTCGGATTTACGCATCAGGGACACCGGCCCGCGCGGATTATTTCGTTGCCGATCCGCGCCAAGAATAAGCGTGTCGCATCGGATCAGTGAAGCGACGCGGTTACTGCTTGCTGTTGGACTTCAAGATGGCATAGTAAATGCCCGGGATGCGCCAGCGACATCGGTATGACGTTGACCGCTTGGCATCCAACAACAAATATCACGATGGCGACAACAACGGGTGCGCCCGTAGCTCAGCAGGATAGAGCAGCGGATTTCTAATCCGCCGGTCGCGTGTTCGAATCACGCCGGGCGCGCCAATTTCAACATGAAACCAACGCTTGTCATTTTCGCCGTACTGTTGCTCGGCATGGGTTGCGCCCGGCGCCTTCCACGGCCTGCGGCGGAAGCTCCGCCGCCGGTCGGATCAGCTACGGAACCGGTCATTGCGCCGGCACCTTCCGAACCGGGACGGGTCCTGCAGGTCAATGCCAAATATCGGTTTGTTGTCGTGGATTTCGGGCGACGCGCGCCGCCGCCGCCAGGCAGCCGTTTGATTGGGTACCGACACGGTCAACCGGTCGCCACGTTTCGTCTTACGGAGTCTTCGCGCGGTCGTTTCGGGGTGGCGGATATTCTTGAGGGCGATCCGCGGGTGGGCGACGAAATTCAGTTGCCGTGACCGGCTCAGTGGCTGGACGGGCACACCCAGACCCAGTCGCCTTTTTTCTTCTCCCAACGCGGATTCTTGTCGCCGCTCGTCTCCACCGTACCGCCGTCGTCGGTTCGGTTCCAGCCAACCGCCCAGAGTTTGAAGCGGTCGCCATCGTGTTGGTAGCGGAGCGGCTGGCCGTCCATGATGTCAGAGGGAACTTTTGCAAGGAATTCGGGGACAAGCGCATCGAGCGTATCGGGCAACGTGCCTTTGGCGAGACGATGGCGCTGAAGCGCGCAGGCGATGACGATTTCGTCCGCTGTCGTTTGCGAGGAGGCGGCGTTCAACGCGCACGCGCTGAGGGCCGGCAACAACAGTTTGCTGAGGATATTGTAGGGGGAGCGGGGTTTGCGTTGAAACGTTTCTTCGACAGCCTGCCAGGCGTGGGGATCGAGACGGCGGTTTTTCAGGTCCATGGTGGGAAAATAAACCTCCGTGTACAAACGGTCGAGTGTGACCATGTTTTGGTACCACCAACCGGTGGGAATGGCGCAGCCGATCCATTTTGTCAGCACCGGTTGCGCTCCTGCATTGGCAAGCTGGCCAAACAGCAACGGACGGGCTTCCGTCTGGTGGATGAGCCAGCGGCAGACATTGTAGGCACAGAGTCGTTCACCGCGTACGGCACGGGCGAAGGCGGCGAGTTGATCGGCATTGGCAAACTCGGTCTGCAACGCCGCCAGTTGGCGGTCGTCCCAACGATGAGCCGCCAGTCCTTCCCAAACGGGTTGAGCCGCCAGTTCCAACAGCGTGGCGCGGACCAGAAACGAAATCAGAATCGGCTCGTCCTTGATCGTGTCGGCCAGGCGCAGCCCCAGCCGCACATCTTCCAGCGCGGCGTCGGTTTGTCCTGCCGCCAACTCTGCCAGGGCGCGCAGCCGATAGATACGCGCCGCGTTGCGCAGGTGCATCAAGTGCGGCAACAGGGCGTTTACGTGCTCCTCGTAGCGGACCGGAAATCGGCACTTGGGCCGCTGCTGCAACGCCTCGGTGATCTGGCTCAGGATCGGCTCATACACCTTCAACGCCGCCAACAGATCATCGTTGGTGAAACAGCGTCGCCAGGCCGCGAGGTTTTCGGCTCGCCCCAGGTGCCAGTCGCCGCCGGCGTCGTGGCAGTCGGGTAACCGAAGCGCGTCAAGCCTTGGTTTCTTCGGTGGCTTTGGAAACAGCTCGGCAAACAGTGGAATTGCCGCAAAGTTTTCCGCATCCGGCACGGGGGCGGGCGTTACGGATTGCCAGTCGAAACTGTCGCCGACGGCTTCGCGCTGGCGCTGGTAAAGGTCCCAGGCGCGTTTCCCCCGCCAGTTTTCGACGGTTATAAACAAGCCGCACAATGTCACCAGACAAACCACGGCAAACAACAATCGTTTCAACCAATTCATAACCGTGTCTCCAAGAGCTGCGTCAGCAGAAGCTGACGCTGTTGGAATGCCGCATCCGACAGGTGAGCGCCGTTGCCGTTGCTACGCGGCTGCGGCGTAGTCAATTGCAGCAGCGCAATCAATACCCACGCCGCCGCGAGCGCGCCCCACGCGACCGGCGACGGCCAGAGCCATTCCCGCCATGCGGCAGGGGGTACGGGCGTGGCGTTGAGGATTTCGCGTCGCCACGACGACGGTACCGGTCGGAACGGCTGGTGTCGTAGCTTTTCTTCAAACCGATCGTTCATCGCATCAGTTCCTCGTAAATGGGACGCAGCCGCTCCCGGAGTTTGTCTATCCCGTACCGATAGCGGCTGGCCGCTGTGTTCACCGGTATGTCCAGCGTCGCCGCGATCTGCTCGAAGGTCATCTCCTCCCACAGTTTCAAGTGAACAACTGCTCGCTGTTCTGGCGGCAGTTCCGCCAGCGCCGATGCCAGGTGCTCGCGGAACGATGGGTCATCGGGCGACGCCTCGAACAACTCGACCGGCTCGGCGGCGAACCGGTCGTAGTTGGCCTGGCGCGTCGCGCGACGCCGGATTTGGTCAATGGCGAGGTTGTGCGCCATCCGCAACAGGAACGCCCGCGGCGACTCGACCTTGTCGAGCAACGACGGTTGGCGGGCGAGTTTGAGGAAGATTTCCTGAAGCACATCGCGGGTGTCGGCTTCATCGCGGGTCAGATTCAGCACAAACGCGAACAACGCCTGGGCGTGTTCGTCGTACAGTTCTGCCAGTTGTCTCTCGGCGGTCATGCCGTCACTTCAATGACGCCACCGCGCCGCGGATTTGTCTAACGTTCCGTCTCACTGAACCACGGCGCGCCGTTGCCGTGCAAGGGACGCTCCGTCGGAACAGGGCGGCTACACAATGTCTCAGAGCGTGTTCACAGAGTGTTGTAGCTGTGCTTCTGTGAAGTGCCGTGTCATCAAGTGCCTTGCGGGGGCGGCGTTTGGCGTAAACGCCGCTACACCAAACGTAAATTCTTAAACGCACTCTCAATAAAAACCGGCTTCGTAAGCGGCGTCGAACATCGCCACAATGTTCTCCGGTGGCACGCCGGCCTGGATGTTGTGGACGTTGTTGAACACGTAACCGCCGCCTTGCTTGAACAACTCGACATTGCGCTTGACGTGTTGGGCGACTTCCTTCGGCTTGGCCACCGGCAATACATGTTGCGAGTCGCAGCCGCCGCCCCAGAAGACAATCCGTTTGCCAAACTGCGCTTTTAGCTTCGCCGGGTCCATTTGGGCGGCGCTGATCTGGACGGGATTGAGAATGTCCACGCCGTTGTCAATCAGTTCGGGAATGTAGGCGGTGCAGTTGCCACAGGTGTGATACCAGATTTTCGCTTTCGTGCGTGAGCGAATGTATTGGACGAGCTTCTTGTGTCGCGGTTTGACGAGGCTACGGTAAAGGTCCGGATTGAACAACGGGCCATCTTGTCCGGCCAGATCGTCGCCGATCATGATGACATCCACCACGTCGCCGACTTCATCGAGGAACAATCGAAACCAGTCCATCCAGAATCTCAACGTCTGGTCCAGGAGCGCCTCGCAAAACGGCGGATCAGTCAGCAGGTCGCAGAACCATTGCTCCAAGCCACGCATGTACCAGCAGATTTCATAAACGACACCGGAAATACCGCTGACGACGGCATAAGGCGTTTCCTTCTTCAAGGTGAGCGCCTGTTCGCGCAGTCCGGCGAATCGTGTCGGATCGTCGCCTTTCGGGAACGGATAATTTTTGATGTCGTCAATCGTGGCGTTGGCGAGCGGGTGATGACTGATGTCCATGTAAAGCGGCGAGTCGTCACACATGGACCAGGTAACGCCGAATTCGTCGGTCAAATCGTGCCAGAGTTTGCCGCCGCGCCGGTTTTGCACAATCCCGCCCTTCCAACTCGCCGGTGCGCCAGCGTGGATGTAACGGGTGTCAATGTGAAATCGTTCGAGCACGGCTTCGCACGGACGAGCGAGTTGCTGAACGGCGTCCATGATGACGATCTCATCCTTCAACTTCAGATGTTTGAGGAGATTGGCGTAAGCGACGCGATGGATGCCGGTCTGGTTGCCGCCGAGGTCCATCGGAACGCGGTCGGGAATTTCGTGGTTGAGCGCCGCCAGCACACGCTGTCGCGGAGTCATCGTTTCCCGTTTCTTCATGCCGTGAGGATAACATCCACACGGCGACTCTCAATCCGAAACTGAAAGCTTCAGGCTGCCACCAATGTCTTGATCGTTTTCCATTGGCAGATGCCCGTGAAACACGACCGGAGCGTTCACTTGTCTCCCAGGCCGCACCGACACGAGAACGTCGCTCAGCGCAACGCGGCACGCATGACACGAATGTGTTCGGGCGTCGTGCCGCAACAACCGCCAACAATGGTGACGCCGAGCGATTTCATCTTCGCAGCAAATGCCGCCAGCGCATCGGGACCGACGTTATAGACGGCGCGACCGTCCACCACCTGCGGCAGGCCGGCATTCGGTTTGGCCAGCAACCGGGCATCGGGTCGGGCGGTTTTCATCGCGCGGATGACCGTTTCAAGGCTGTCGGGGCCAACGCTGCAATTGGAGCCGACCGCCACGGCGCCGGCCTCGGTGAGTTGGGCGACGGCGTCTTCGGGGGTGACGCCCATCATGGTGCGGCCACTGGCTTCGAACGCCATGCTGGCCAGTACAGGCAGGTGAGTTTTCTCCTTCGCGGCACTGACCGCCAGCAACGCCTCCTGCAAATCCGTAAACGTCTCGCACACGATGGCGTCCACACCAGCCCCGGCCAAAATCGCCGCCTGCTCGGCAAACGCCGCACGCGCCTCATCGGGGCTGAATTCGCCATACGGTTCGAGCATCTCGCCGGTCGGGCCGATGGAGCCGACGACAAAAACTTCCCTGCCGGCAGCGGCTTCGCGGGCAAGTCGGACGGCGGTGCGATTGATGAGGTCAAGTTTGTCTTCCAGACCGCACCGTCGCAGGCCGATACGGCTCGCGCCAAAGGTGCAGGTGTAAATCGCATCGGAACCGGCAGCGACATATTGGGCGGCAAGCGCCCGAATGGCGCCAGGATTGTCGAGCAACCAGCGTTCGGGCGCTTCGCCGACTGGCAACCCGGCGGCTTGCAACATCGTGCCGGTGGCGCCATCGGCAAGAAGCGGGACAGACTGATTCAGCGCATCGAGGAAGGAGCGTTTCATGTCGAGACTGTGCGCTGCTGTTCACGCGGAGACAAGAAATTTCTGCCATCGCGTTGTGGCGTCTTTGCACGGGGACGGACCAACAGCGACACGAGGAAACCGCCCGCCACCAGACCGGCGCCGAGAGCGAAGGCGTGGGCACCGGCGCGAGCACCCTGATGATCCTTGAGGATGGCCACCACTTGTGGACCGAGAAGGCCACCGGCCGACCAGGCGGTCAGGATCGCTCCGTACAAAACCGGCATCAGGCGCGGCCCAAACTCGTTCAGCACAAAGGAAGGCATCACGCCAAAGCCCCCGCCGTAGCAGAGCAACACATAACACACCAACGCGCCGAACCACCACGGATTACTCGTGTTCATCAGCACCAAAAAGGCCACGACCTGCGTGCCCAGCAACCATCGAAACGTCGTCCGCTGCCCCAGACGATCGGACAGCCCGCCCCAGAACAATCGCCCGATCCCGTTGAACACGGAACTGACGGCGATCAACGTGGCACCGTGAGCCGCCACCGTGGCGGTAGCGGTTTGAGGGTGGGTTTTGTTCCACAAATCCTGAAATAAAGGCGACTGGAATCCGATGATGGCAATTCCCGCCGTGATGTTGCAGAAGAACACGAGCCAGAGCAGCAAAAATTGCGGCGAAACCAACTGCGAGACCGCCGTTTCGCGTTCGACAACCGTCACGGTCGCATCCGGCGGATTGCGCAGGAAAACGGACGCGCCAAGTCCAATCCCGCCGACCATCCATCCGATGCCGACAAATGTTTCCGACAACGTCCCTCGCGCCATCAACACCGGCGCGATGATCTTGCTCATCACCAGCGCGCCAAACCCAAACCCCATGACCACCATGCCGGTCGCCAACCCTTTCCGGTCGGGAAACCATTTTGCCACGGTCGCAATCGGCGTCACATATCCCAATCCCAACCCGATGCCGCCCACGACACCATGGCCAAGCCACAATAGGGGCAGCGATCGAACCCGCAATGCCGCCGCCGCCAGAAGATAACCGGCCCCGTACAACAGGCTGCCGATCATGGCCAGCCGTCGCGGCCCCAGTTTCGGCAGGAGCATGCCGCCAGCGGCGGCCGCCACGCCGAGGCAACCGATGGCCAGGCTGAAAGCCCAGGCGACTTCGGTGTGGCGCCAACCGCCGTTTTCCACCAGCGGTTTCTGGAAATAACTCCAGGCGTACACCGAACCGAGGCAGACCTGCAGCAGCGTGCCGGCCAGGACAACAAGCCAGCGGTTCATCAGAACAGGCCGACGATTTCGCCGCGTTCGTTAATGTCAATAATTTCGGCGGCGGGCGTCTTGGGCAGGCCGGGCATGGTCATGATGTCGCCGAGTAACACGACCACAAAACCGGCGCCGGCGCTGAGTTTGATGTCGCGGATCGGCACGTCGAAGTTTTTCGGGCGCCCCAACAACAGCGGATCGGTCGAGAGCGAGTATTGCGTCTTGGCCATGCAAACCGGCAGACGACCAAAACCGGCCGCCTCGAAGTCCTTGAATTTCTGACGGACTTTGAGGTCGGCCATGATGTTGTCGGCGCCGTAAATGTTCTGGGCAATGGCGCGCACTTTGTTCCAAAGGCTCATCTCGTCGGTGTAGAGGAACTGAAAGCCGTCGCGGTGCGGTTTTTCAGCCAGCGCGATGACGGCACGGGCGAGGTCTTCGGCGCCGGCGCCGCCGCGCGCCCAGTGGTCGCAGCGGATGGCCTGAACGCCGAGCGTCTGGCAGTGGGTCTCGATGACGGCGATTTCCTCTTCGGTGTCGCTGGTGAAATGGTTGATGGCAACAACGACAGGGAGGTTGAACAGGCGGATGTTTTCGATGTGTTTTTCGAGGTTGGCAATGCCTTTTTCGACGGCGGCGGGATTCGGTTTGGCGAGGTCGGGTTTCGGGATGCCGCCGTGGGATTTGAGGGCGCGGACGGTGACGACGATGACGACGGCGTCGGGATGCAGGCCGGCTTTGCGGCATTTGATGTTGAGGAATTTTTCCGCGCCGAGGTCGGCGCCGAAACCGGCTTCGGTGACGGTGTATTCGCCGAGGCGCAGGGCGAGTTTGGTGGCCAGAACGCTGTTGCAACCGTGGGCGATGTTGGCGAACGGGCCGCCGTGAACGAAGGCCGGGTTGCCTTCGAGGGTCTGGACGAGGTTCGGTTTGAGGGCGTCCTTGAGCAGGACGGTCATGGCGCCGTGCGCCTTGAGGTCGGCGGCGGTGACGGGTTTTTTGTCGCGGGTATAGGCAACGATGATTTTGCCGAGGCGTTCGCGGAGTTCGTGCAGGGATTCGCTGAGGCAGAAGATGGCCATGACTTCGGAAGCGACCGTGATGTCGTAACCGGATTCGCGCGGGATGCCGTTGGCGGAGCCGCCGAGTCCGATAACGATGTCGCGCAGGGCGCGGTCGTTCATGTCCACGACGCGCCGCCAGAGGATGCGGTTGACGTCAATGTTGAGGGCGTTGCCCTGGGTGAGATGGTTGTCGAGCATGGCGGCCAACAGGTTGTGCGCGGCGCCGATGGCGTGGAAATCGCCCGTGAAATGCAGGTTGATGTCTTCCATCGGGATCACCTGCGCGTAGCCGCCGCCGGCGGCGCCGCCTTTGATGCCGAAACAGGGGCCGAGCGAGGGTTCGCGCAGGCAGATGATGGCGCGTTTGCCGAGGCGGTTCAGGGCGTCGCCGAGTCCGACGGTGGCGGTGGTTTTGCCTTCGCCGGCGGGAGTCGGGTTGATGGCGGTAACGAGGATGAGTTTGCCGGTCGGCGCGTTGTCGAGCGAGTGATAGTAGTCGAGTGAGACCTTGGCTTTGTAGTGGCCGTAGTGTTCGAGGTGTTCGTCGGGAATACCCAGTTTGGCGGCGATTTCCCCGATGGGTTTGATTTTGGCGGCACGAGCGATTTCGATGTCGGACAATGGCATGAGGGAACTCCTTTCTAGACGTAAAATTCCTGGACCCGCATGATGACGTCGAAGCCTTCCAGTTTCAGGCAATCGGCGAGGCATTGCATGGCGGGATGATCGGGTGGGAGGATTTCGTATTTGCGTTTGACCGAGCCGATGATGTGGTCGAGGCCAAGCGGCATTGCCATCGTCAGGAAGGCGCTTTCCAACGGGCCTTTGGTCGGCGAGCCGTCGGCGCGTTTCGGGGGCAACATCACGGTGAAATTGCTCAGCCCGACCGACATGTGGACACCGGTAAACTGCGGGTCATCGTGGATCATGCGAAGGGAGTCCATCAGGCGACGAAACTGTCCTTCGGAATCGGCGCCGATGGGAGAGATGCCGGGGTCAATGATGCAGTCGGCGGTGGCGATGCCGTGACGTTGGGCTTCGGCGAGCATTTGTTTGGCGGTCTCGAAGGTCTGTTCGGCCGTGTGATTGGGCTGGCCGACGCCGTTTTCGTTGCGCTCGGTAACGAGCAGGATCGGCTTGAACGGCACGATTTTCTTCAACTCAAACATCGGCGTCCGCAGCGGCGAGATGGAGTTCAGGATGGGAATCCGACCGCCGGCGCGGGCGAGATCGTAGGCTTTCAGCGCGGCCTCGGCCATGGCCGGGTCGGGTGTGTCAATCGAGAGCGGTTTCGCCGTGACGCTCTGGATGTGGCGGACCATCTCGGCGAGAAATTCCGGCGGGCGTTTGCCGACATTGACATCAATGTAGGCGGCGCCGCCCTCGTCCTGCATTTGGGCGAGCGCTTTCAGGCCGGCGATGTCGCCGGTTTCGTAGAGTTTTTTGGTGGACGGGACGGAATCGTTGATGGTTTCGCCGATGAGGGTGAGGCCGGGCAGTGACATGGTTATTTCTCCTTGTGATCGTTGGGTTGCTGGGCGTGATGGTCGCGGCCCAGGTAGGTGTTGGCCCACGACGAGGTGCCTTTGAGTTGGGCGTTGTAAAAGATGGCGGGACCTTTGAGCATATCCCTGGCTTCGTCGTAATGTTTCAGTCGGTCATAGGCGCGCGCCCAGATGCACGGTTTGTCGAGCATCTCGCACTGGCCGTCGGCGGAACCGCCGCAGGGACCGTTGCGGGCGTTTTTGGAACAGGAGACCATCGGGCAGAGATAACCGACATCGGGCAGGCTGCAATCCCCGCAATCTTTGCAGCCGAACCAGACGAATTTGGAGAGTTTCTCAATACCGTGCGCGGCGTTGGCCAGCGGACCGGGCCGTTGGTCGAGCCGCCGGTAAATTCGTTGCATGAACCGGTAACCGGGCGTGTTGGGCGTGAAAAACTTGTCGTGCACCCAGCGTGAAATGCGGTAGCTGAAGTCCACAGCCTCCGGTCGCATGGCAAGGCGGGGATTGAGCCGGTTCGGGTCGCCGAGGCCGGTTTGCGGATCCTGCTCGAACAGGTAAAACTCGTCGGGCTGCGGGAACTGGATTTCCCTGGCAAACGTTTTCCAGTCGGTCTCGCCGAATTGTTGGGATCGTTCGATGATCTCGAAGAACGTTTCCGCTTTCGCGATGCCGCCGAGATAGCCGCCGGTGAAGCCGAGTCCCTTGAAGACGGCGAGTTGTTTGGCGGCAAGGTCGAGGAAAAAAGCGCGACCTTTGTCCGGGCCGGCGGCGTACTTGTTGGCCAGTTCCAGCAGCTTGGCGCTGACGACGCAGCCGGCGATTTTGTTTTGGTGAAACATCTCGGCGACGGTGCGGTTCAGGAGATAGACGTTACCGATGAGGGGGATTTGGATGTTGTGGGCTGCCAGCAGCAGTTTGACCTCGTAAAACTTCCGCATGTCATAGCCGAGTTGGGTGATGATGAATCGCGCGCCGCAGGCGATTTTGCGGAGCAGCTTGAAATACTGCGGCATCAACTCGTTCTCGTGGCGTTTGAACGGCGAGACGCAGGCCCCGATGAAGAAATCGGTCTTCGGCAACGTGACGGTTTCGCCTTTTCGGCCCGGCACGGCAAGACCGTCGTTCATCGCTTTGAGCAGGGCAATCAGGCTGACCGAATCGAGGTCGAACACCGGGCTGGCCAGGCCGCCGTAGCCGCTGCGGGGGTAATCACCGGTCATGGCGAGGACGTTGGTGAAACCGTCCGATGCCAACCGCCAGGCGGCGGCTTCGAGGGCGTTGCGGTTGCGGTCCTTGCAGGTGAGATGGACGATGATGTGCGCGCCGCGTCCGGCCAACGCACGAGCCAGTGTGTCGGGCGGCAACATGACGTTGCCGCCGGGACTATCGGTGATGGAGACCCAAGTGATGCGCGGGTCGCTGGTCAGCGCTTGGCCGAGCTCGACGAACCTGGCTGGCTCGGCAGGAGAGGCGAACCCGCGGGTGGTTACCAGTTCCGCGCCGTAACAAAACTGGCCGCTGTCGAACGCCTCGCGCAATGTGGGGGCTGTGTTCATGTGGTCGGGCTGTAACGACACGCCGGGCCGGTGGTTTTTGTGCTGTTTTTGGTTGTGTTTCTAACGGGCGATTCAGGCGGCGACGAGTTGTCTGGCCACGTCCACCGCGCTGGCGGCGTCGGGCGCATAGCCGTCGGCGCCGATTTCGTTGGCAAACTCCTGGGTGATGGGGGCGCCGCCGATGATGACCTTGACGGTGTGGAGGCCGGCTTTTTTGATGGCTTCGATGGTTGTTTTCATGGCCGGCATTGTGGTGGTCAGCAGCGCGGACAAACCGACAAGCTGGGCGTTGTGTTCCTTGGCGGCGGCGGCGAATTTTTCCGGTGGAACATTGGTGCCGAGGTCAATGACGCCAAAGTTGGCGCCTTTCCACATCATGGCGACGAGATTTTTACCGATGTCATGGAGGTCACCCTGGACGGTGCCGATGATGGCGGTGAATTTTGGTTTGATACCCGCCTGAACGAGCAACGGCTCCAGAATGGCCATGGCCTCTTTCATGGCGCGGGCGGCGATGAGCATTTCCGGAACGAAGATCTGGTTGTTTTTGAATTTCTCGCCCACTTCGGCCATACCGGGGACAAGCCCGTTTTCAACAATGTCCAGCGGTTTCATGCCAGCGGCGAGCAATGTTTTGGTAATCTCCACGGCCTCTTTGCGGTTGCCTTTCACGACGGCCGCGCTCAATGTGTTCAGGTCGCTCATCGGTGTCTCCTTCCTTAAAACAGGCGGCAGAATAACGGTTTCTCTGGTTCTTGACAATGCCCAAGATTGGCAGATACTTGTCTGCTATTGACCTGCCATGAACCTCAATCCGATGGACAACTTGCTGGTTGGCAGCGCTGGTATCGCCGCTTATCCTCCAGGCGCAACTTTCGGTCCCAGACTACTTTACGATTTTCAGTTCCTCTGGATTATCGAGGGAAAAATCACTGCCAACTTCAATCAGCAGAAGATTTTTGCCATGCCTGACACTGTCCTATTGGGCCGACCCGGTATGACCGATCACTATGACTGGGATCGAGAACGGCGAACCATTCTTGCGTATCTGCATTTCAGTTTCGACTACTCAGCACCCGAGTGGCCGCCGCTGGCCCAATGGCCGTTGTCACGGCAAATGACGGCCAACGATATTCTACGTCCTCTGTTTCGGTATGCTGTTGGCCTCGCCCAGTCCAGCCTACCCGAACGCGACCAGCTTCTGGAATCCACGGTCACCTTGATGCTCCACGCTTTCCTCTGCGGCCAAACGGCGGTAGCGCCGGAGCCGTTCGGGAAGCTGCCGGCGGCAGTGGAAAAAGCGTTGACCGCGATTCGCCGGGCACTGGCGCAGGACCCGCCTGCGCCGATCACATTGGAGGAACTGGCCCGAATGTCGCATGTGACGGCGGAACATCTCTGTCGGCTGTTCCGCCGGCATTTGAACCTCGGCCCGCTCGAATGCGCCGGGCTGGCCCGGTTGGAACGGGCGGCGTCGTTGCTGGTGCGCTCCAACCTGGCGGTGCGGGAAATCGCCGATGCCACCGGTTTTGTCTCGCCGTATCATTTCTCCAACAAATTCAAGCGGGTGTATGGCGTCTCGCCGCGCGATTACCGTCGCTCGATGCGGGCCGGATTCCTCATTGCGGGCAACCCGATCATTCAACGGCTCCAGCTTCATGTACCGGAAACCCAACCTTGATTTCGTCCTCTCGCCGGCTAGAGTAACGGCCACGTCATGAACGGGAAAATCGCCGTCATCACCTGCGCCGTGCTCGAAATCGAGCTGGCGCATTTCGCCCGCGAATTCCCCAACGTCATTCACATCGAGATCCTTCAACAAGGGCTTCACAACGAACCGGACAAGCTCCGACGCGAGTTGCAGGCGGCCATTGACCGCGTCGAGGCGAACACCGATGCCGACGTGATCGTACTTGGCTACGGCCTGTGCAGCCGCGGCACCGAAGGGGTCACAACGCGGCGTTGTCGGCTGGTAATCGCGCGGGCACACGATTGCATCACGCATCTGCTCGGCAGCAAGGAACGATACGCCGCCTACGTCGCCGCGCATCCCGGCACCTACTGGTACAGTCCCGGCTGGAACCGATACGGGCGCCCTCCCGGACGCGAACTTTGCGAGGAACTACAACGCCTCTACACCGAAAAGTTCGGTGCCGACAACGCGCAATACCTGATGGAAACCGAGCAGGCCTGGATGAAAAATTACCGCCGCGCCGCTTTTGTCCATCTCGGCGTGGGCGATCTCGCGGGCGAATGGCGGCGCACTCAAGAATGCGCGGCATGGCTTGGCTGGGAGTGCGATTTTCAATGCGGTGACCCGTCGCTGTTGCGGGCGTTGCTCGGAGGACCGTGGGACAACGACCGTTTCCTCGTCCTCAACCCCGGCGAAACCTTTCGCATGACCGCGGATGAACGTGTCATTGAAAAAACCAGTCACTCTTGAAGTCGAATCGCCCAAGGGCGCCACGACCATCACCGTCGCCACGCACATGTCGCTCAGCGACCTGTTGCGGCGTCATCACCTGCCGCTCAACATCCGTTGCGGCCAGCGCGGCCTCTGCAATGGATGCCAGGTGGACCTGCTCCGGGGCGATGCCGTCCACCTCCGCACCGGCGCGCGTGTCAGCGCTCCCGCCTCGATTCGCGCGTGCGAACACCGGCTCGACAGCGACGCCACCATCCGCATCCCCACCCGTTCCCTGCTGGCCCACAAACCGCAGGTGGTCAGCGAGTTCCGCCTCAACGTGCCGCGCGCCCACGATCCGCTCTGCCGCACCGGCCTCGGCGCGGCGGTGGACATCGGGACAACCACCGTGGCGTTGGCGCTCGTGGACCTGCGCGACGGCAGGATGATCGGACACGCCGCCGATTTCAACAAACAGATGAACCTCGGCGACGACGTCGCCACCCGCATTGCCCTCTGCGCCGCCAACCCGACAATGCTCGCGCAGTTCCACCACGCGCTTATCCAGGAGACCCTTTTGCCGATGCTCGGCGAACGAGCGCGACAACTGGCCTGCCTCAGCGTCACCGGCAACACCACCATGCTACACCTGTTCGCCGGAGTGGACCCGACGCCAATGGGCGCCTACCCGTTCCGGCCGGTCTTCCTCGAACACCGGGTCCTGAAACTACCGGAGTTTGGCGAGGCCGAGATTCATTTGTTACCGAGCGCCGCCGCTTACATCGGCTCGGACATCACCGCCGGCATCCTCGCCAGCGGACTGGCTTACGACGACGGACCGAGTCTGCTGGTGGACGTCGGCACCAACGGCGAAATCATCCTCAAATCCGCCGGCGAACTTCTCGGTTGCGCCACCGCTGCCGGACCGGCCTTTGAGGGCGCGGGACTGACCCATGGTGTCCGCGCCGCCGAAGGCGCAATCCAACGAATCCAACTCGATCCGCTTCGCCTGGATGTCATTGGCGAAACGACGCCGATTGGCATTTGCGGCTCGGCGTATGTGGATTTTCTGGCCGAAGGACGGCGCATGGGTTTGTTGAACGAACGCGGACGGTTTCGAGTCGGAACCGATTTTCGTCTTACCCCGTCTCTGGTCATCACCGAGACCGACATTGCCCATTTGCTCCAATCCAAGGCGGCCATCGGCGCGGGCATCCAGACGCTGTTGGCCCGTGCCCGATTGGCGACATCGGACATTCGCCACGTTTATCTGGCGGGCGGATTCGGTCTGCACATCCACGTCGCCAATGCCATTGCCTGCGGCCTATTGCCTGGTTTCCAGCCCGAACAAGTGCGCGTCGTCGGCAACACCTCGCTGGCCGGTGCGTATTTGGCGTTGCTGGACCGCGGGGCACTGGAAGAGATTGAGCAACTTGCCCGGCAAATCGAAATGGTCGAGTTGAATCTCGACCCTGATTTCGAATCCCGCTACATAGACAACTTGAGTCTGCCGGGCTGAAGTTTGCGTCGGATGCAATCGCGTGGTACGCTTGAAACGAAAGGAGGCGTTTATGAAATGGTTTCTGACCGTTGTATGTGCAGGCATATTGACCGCGGGTTTCTGGTGCGGGTGCGGGAGTAAAAAGGAAGAACCGCCCTCCCCAACACCAGCTCCGGTCAAAACATCCCCTGCTCTCCCCGCCACAACCTCAACCCCATCACCCACTCCAACAGCTCCGTCCGCGCCAACAGTGCAACAAACGGTGGCCGATATCCAGGCTGACATCAACAAGGCTTTGGCATTGGCAAAAGAGGGCAAGTACACCGAGGCCCTGGCAGAACTTCAACAGTTGGCCACAAAAACCAATCTGACCAGTGACCAAAAGAAAAGCATTGAGGACGCCATCGCGCAGATCAAACAATGGGCTGCCGAAGCCGTGACGAAATCGGTCACAGAGAAAGCACCGGTTACTCTTCCCAAGTCGCTCCCATTGAAGTAGGCAAATCCGCTTGGCAAACCGCTTCGAATTCTTCGATCACACCGCCGATATCGGTGTCCGCGTGCGCGGCGCCACGTTGGAGGAGTTATTCCGTCATGCAGCGGCGGCTCTGTACGAGGTAATGGGAGAATGGAAAAAGTCGGCTCCCACAAAGCAGAAGTCGGTGGTTCTGGAGGCGGGATCGGTGGAGGATTTGCTACATGACTGGTTGGCCGAGTTGCTCTTCGAGTTTTCGGCACGAGGCGTGGTATACGATGAATTGGAGATCTCAGAGTTGAGCCCTTGTTGCTTGAAAGCCACGTTGCGGGGTGGACCGGTGGACTGGGAAAAGTCGGAACCGCGCGCGGAGGTGAAGGCGGTAACGTATCATCAACTGGGCGTCGAACAACGCTCGGACGGCTCGTGGGAAGCCACGGTGATCTTCGACGTTTAGTACACGTCCTCGATCTGGTCTTCTTCCTTTTTCTCCGCGGCAGGCGCTTCGCCCGCCTTGATTTCGCCGGCGCGGGCTTCTTCCTCTTCCTTGTGGGCGTAGTAGTAACCGCGTGAGTAGTAGCTGTAGTAGTACGGATAATAATGATAGTAGCCGACGCGGCCAGGTTCGAGGTTGTTGAGGATGAAGCCGAACAGTTTGGCGCCGCGGCTGACCGCGGTCATTTTGGCGACACGGACATAACGACGCGAGGTGCGGCCCGCCCAGATGACAAACAGCGAGCCGTCGCAGGCAGCGCCGAGAATGGCCGCATCCGCAATCCCCATAATGGGCGGGCTGTCCACGATGATGCGATCGTAATGCTGGCGTGCCCAGTCCATCAGTTCCTTGAGGCGCCAACTCAGAAGCATTTCCGCCGGATTGGCCGGATAGGCGCCGCTGGTAATGACGTCCAGTTTCGGGATGTTGGTGTGACGAACAACCTCTTCGGGCGTGGCTTCACCGAGCAGAACGTCGGAAAGCCCCTTGTCGCGTTCGAGGCCGAAGTATTTGTGGATTTCGCCGCGACGCAGGTCGGCATCGAGCAGGAGAGTGCGCTCCTCGATCTGGGCAAATCCGATGGCGAGGTTGACACAGGTGGTGGTTTTACCTTCGCGGGGTACGGCGCTGGTCAACAACAGGGAACGCAATTTTTCGCGCGGGATGGAAAAGATGATGGCGGAACGAACGACCCGATAGGCTTCGGCGACGCCGCCCTGTTGTTTGACACGGTCGAGACGATGGGCCGTGAGGTCGTCGGGACTCCATTGCGCGGCGGGAATCATGCCGAGGAACGGAAGTTGGAGGTCGCGCTCGACTTCCTCGGCCAGTTTGATGGAGTCGTCTATGTACTCCACAAAGAAGGCCAGGGCTAGGCCGAGACCGATTCCGAGAAAGGCGGCCACCATGAGTCCCTTGGTTTTCTTGGGGTAAACCGGTTGAGGCTCGACAATGGCAGGTTCAAGCACGGAAATGTTGCGGTAGCGGAATCCCTGGCGAACATCGAGGGTGGTGATTTGGTTCAGCAGGGCGCGATGCTGGGAACGGAGACGTTCGAGGTCTTCGCTCAGGATGGTTCCGCCCATCAATTCACGGGTTTTCTGCTGAACCTCGTTGTCGGCAAGACGCAAATTCTTTTCGGTCTCGGCGAGCTGCTGTTCCAAAAAGGCCACTTCGGAACGCTGAATATCGCGCGCCAGTCGAACCTGGTATTGGATGTTGTCCTTGACTTCGTTCAGTTCCTTTTGGACGGCCTGCACGGCAGGGTGCTTCGGCTTGCAAATGGTCAACAGTTCACTCACTCGCGCTTCCAGTTTCGTGCGGCGTCGCTCCAGTTCCATGAGGTTTTTGACGATGGTATCGTTCATGACAGGCGCCGCTTGGAGCACGGCGCCATAGACGGAGGCGCCGTCGCCCACGGTGGTTTTTTCCGGGACGGGCGCGGCCTGGTTTTGGCCGGCAAGCTGAAGCCCGGCAATAGCGACTTCACCGGTCCGCGCGCCGGGGGCGGGAACGGGCGTCGTCGGAGGCGTTGCCGTGGTTTCGGTGGCGGGCGCGGCGGGGGGTTGATTGACAAGCGCGATAAACGCGCTGGTATCGGATTTCTCGAGAGCGGTTTCCTTGGCTTTTGCCAGTTCGAGAGCGTGGCGCAATTTGACGTATGAGTTGAGTTGGAGGGAATAAAGTTGTTTCCACGAGGCGGCGGTGTCCTGCAAGACCGGCAGGTTGTGTTCCTTGGCATAGGTCAGATAGCGGTCTTGGGCGGCCTTGACCTCCTGGGAAAGGCGGTTGACCTCGCGGGTGAGCATCAGCAGGGCGGATTCTGCCGAGCGGGCGCGTTCCTCGTCACGGAACAGCAGGTATTCCTGTGCCAGGGCATTGGCGAAATCGCGCGCAAACTCGCGGGAGGGGCTGTCCACACTGATCAGAATGATGTCGGAACCGCTGACGGCGGAGACCTTGAGGTTTACCAGATTTTCCCGGATTTCATCCGGGGTTTTCTTCATGCGCTGTTGAACCCGGCGCAACATGGTCTGACTTTGCATGATGTTGAGCTGGGTGGCAAAGAAGGTCCGGGCTTGTTCCACCACCACCTCGGCGGTGGGCAAGGAACCGGCAGTGGTGACTAGGAGACGAGCGTTGGCGCGATAGATCGGCTGTCGCGTGAAAAGAAAGACCGTGGCCCCCGCCATGCTCAGTAGAAAACAAACCAGAATCAACCACTTGCGTTTCAGCAGAACCGCCAGGTACTCCTTGATGTCCACAGCTTCGGGACGCGCTTCGGCGGGAGTTTGATTGAACATGGTGCTACCTCGTTGTGACTGGGATGCGCGACATTAAAAATTGATCCACTTCTCCGGCACGATGATCCAGTCGCCATTCTCGATGGGAATGTCCTTTTCGAACTCGCCGCGTTTCATGATCCGATCCACGTTTACCCGTGTCTCAAACTTCTTGCCCGAACTGTCATAACGAAGAATCCTCACCTGGGCGCCATTTCCAAAAGTGGATATTCCACCCGCGGCAATGATTACCTTTGTCAGAGTGAACACCTGATCGCGGGGCAACATCAAAGGTCCCGGACGACCAACGTTGCCTAGCACATACACCACTCCCCCACCTCCACCGCCCACGTTCACGGCTCCAGGCGGCGCGGCTGCCCCTGCCGGCGCCGCCTCAATTGTCACCGTTACAGTGGCTTTTTGCAGAAAATCCCGCTCCAACGACATTTTGATCTTCTTGGCCAGTTCATCAGGCGTCAACCCCGTCACCATCGTGCGCCCCATCCCCAAAATGTCCACATTCCCCGATACCGGCACCATGTACTGACGATTCCAACTGGCATCCTCCGCCACCACTACCTGGATCAACATTCCCGGCGCAATCAATGCCGGCCCAACAGCCTCCTGCGGCGCCTCATTGGTACCAACAGCCGCCGCGGGCGGCGTAGAAAATTTCCGCACAAACTCCTGGTTGGAAAGCACAATGGAAGTCGTTCCCGACTGGCAACCGGCCGCAAGGAGAATCAAGCACAACAAAACAAAACATCTTTGCATAGGCATGGCATCATACGCATCCAACGGCTCACGGTCAAGCGACCCCTTCCCCGAAAAAAACGCTTTTTCTTTCGGCGAGTTTGCATTCCCTCCACGCCTCACTATAATCCGCCCGCATGTCTGCCACCCACGAACATCACCAACAACTCCGTACCCTGCTCGCCCAGGGACAACTGGATGACGCCCAGTTCCGCTGGCTGGAACTCTCCGAGCAGTTTGCCAACCAACCCGATTTCCTCCTCGAACTGGTCAAGGAATTTGCCGACGCCGGCCATCCACGCATCGCCGCCGAATTGGTCGCCCTGATCATTCCCCATCTCAAAGCCGCCGGCAAACACCACGAATGGCTTTACGCCCTCAAACTCCGCGCCGCCGCAAACCCCAAAGAAAAACCCCTTCGGGCCGAACTCGCCGAAGCCTATACCGCCATCCATTCCACCGACCCACGCCTCAAAGCCATCCTCGCCGTTGCCGCCCTCGACAACGATGCCACTCCTCTGCCCGAAGCCATTGCCAAAATTGACACTCTTCTGGCCCTCGCCCCAGGCACCTATTGCCACCAGAAAAGCTGGGGATTCGGCCGCGTGAAAAGTTTCGACACCACCCTCGGCCGTCTCATTATTGCCTTTCCACACAATCCCGACCACGCCTTCCAACTCGCTTACGCCAGCGAAAGCCTCACCCCCATCAGCCCCGATCACATCGAAGTCCGTAAACAAACTGATCTCCCAGCCCTCCAACAACTTGCCACCAACGATCCGCTGGCATTGCTTCGCCTCACCCTCGTCAGTTACGGGCACGCCGTTTCACCCGAACGCCTCGAAAGTATCCTCACCCCCGACATCATCCCTCCGACAAACTGGAAAAAATGGTGGGATAACACCAAACGTCTCGCCAAACGAGACCCGCACTTCGACGTTCCCGCCAAAAAGACCGATCCCATTACGTTGCGCACCGCCCCCATCTCCCAACAGGAAGAATTGCTCGACAACTTCCGCACAGCCCCAAGCCTTACCCAAAAAACAGAAATCGCCCGACAATTCCTGCGAATCGCCGACGAAATCGCCGACCCCACACTCGCCCTACAGGAATTGCAGGACGGCCTTCTCGCCTCACTGGCCGCTACACGCCCCGATCTTCATGCCGCCCGCCTGGAAGCCGCCTTCCTCCTCGAAGACATGCAGGCCGCAGGCACCCTTGTTACCGACGAACTTCGCCGCGCTACCAACCTCCCCGCTCTGCTCGACGAACTCAGTGCCGCCTCCGAAAAACGCGCCATCGCCACCCTCAAAACACAGGCGCCCGACCGTCTCTTGGCCTGCATAAACCAGTTACCCGCCAAAACACTCGACCAGATCGCCGACATCTTGGAACCCGCCGCCCCCCAAATCCTCCAAAATGTCCAAAACCATGCCGCCAGCGCCGAACTCCTCGCATGGATCTGTCGCAACCGCTCCACCACCCCCTGGCTTCAATCCCTCTCCGGCGCCTCCCTCATCCAAGCCATCCTCAGCGCCATGGAAACCGCCAACGCCCGCTCCGCCGGTAAACTCTACGACCTCCTCCTCAAAGACGAAACCCTGCTCGTGGACCTTCTCGCCAACGAACCTACCGAAACCATCCGCGACATCGCTCGACGCCTCCTGGCCAGCCCTGCCTTCGAAGAACTCGACCGCCGCCTCCTCATGGCTCGCCTCGTAAAAGAATTCCCCTTCGTGCAGGAATTCCTCGTCACCCGCACCGCCAAACCACAACCCCTCATCGTCTCCTGGCCCAGCCTTCGCCGCCGCCAGGCCGAACTCGACGACCTCATCCAAAAGAAAATCCCGCAAAACAGCAAAGAAATCGCACACGCCCGCAGCTACGGCGACCTCCGCGAAAACTTCGAATACAAGGCCGCCAAAGACATGCAAAAAGTCCTCATGCGACGCCGTGCCGAGCTGGAACTGCTCCTCATCCGCGCCCAGGGCACCGATTTCTCCGACGCCAAAACCGACACCGTCAACATCGGCACCAGCGTCACCGTCACCGACCTCGCCACCGGCCAATCCGCCACCTATCACATCCTCGGCGCCTGGGATAGTGACACCTCCCGCAACATCATCAGTTACCCCGCCGCGCTCGCCCAAACGCTGCTCAACAAACGTGTCGGCGACATCGTCAATGCCAACAACGAAACCGGCACGGTCAACCTGCGCATCGAACGCATCGAAAAGGTCCCCGCCGAAATCCTACAATCTCTGTAAAGTTTTCCTCTCTTTTCCCCCTCTCCCTTTGACGCGAAAACCAGCCGGGAACACTGTGATGACCGAATGACAGAGAAAACGACAACAGGGTGTCCCCGCAAGACGGCTCAGTCCATCGGCACGGGAGCGCGAAGACGTTTTTTCTCGGCCTGATGAGCCTTGTCGGCAAGCATCCGTTCTCTGGCTCGACGCGACCGCCGCCGTTTCTGGCAGCGAATTTTCTCAATCCGAGCCTGCTCGGCCGCAACAAAGCCTTTCTGCATTCGCTCGATCTTGTCGAGCAACATCCGCCGCGCCAGGAACCGGTTCACCCCCTGTTGTCGCGCGCTCTGGCATTTGACGCGTATCCCTGTGGGCCGGTGCACCAACACGACGCAAGTGGCGGTCTTGTTGACGTTCTGGCCGCCGTGGCCGCTGGAGCGAACAAATGTCTCCTCAAGATCGGCCTCGCGCACGCCAAGCGCGGTCATGCGTTGCACAAGTTGCGCCTGTTTCTCGAACGAAACTGGAAACGAATTCATGCGCCTAAAGTAGAGTATTTGAAAGAAGACGGCAATTCACAGGGCGAGCTTTTTGATTTGCTTGCTACCGCGCTTGAAGATGGCATAATAGTCGTCGTCGCTCAGCGCGAGGCAAGACGGAAAAGCCCCGTAGGGTTGCGATTTTCCGTGTTGCGCATGTTGTGGTTTTGCAACAAGGTGTGCCCGTAGCTCAATTGGATAGAGCGTTGGCCTCCGGAGCCAAAGGTTGTGGGTTCAACTCCCGCCGGGCATACCAGTTTCTGATACCGGCGTGGGCACGTTGTCGGGTTCAACGTTTTTTGGCGTTTCGCGTTCCAGAATCTCTTCGGCCAACTGCCGATACGCCCATGCCGCGTACGAGCCGCCGTCGTACTTGGTAATCGGTTTGCCGAAGCTGGGCGCTTCGGCCAGACGCACCGTGCGCGGGATGGCCATTTTGTAGAGTTTTGGTCCGAAATGTTTTTTTACCTCAGCCAGCACTTGTTGGGCGAGGTTGGTCCGGCCGTCGTACATGGTCATGACGATGCCGCTCAGTTCCAGGCCGGGATTGGCGCCGCTGTCGCGGATTTGCTGGATGACCCGCATGATGACGGCGAGGCCTTCGAGGGCGAAATACTCGCATTGGATCGGCACGATCACACGGTCTGCCGCGCCCAGAGCGTTCATGGTCAGGATGCCGAGCGAGGGAGGGCAATCCACCAGGATGAAATCGAACTGGTTGGAGTCGTGAATCGGTTGGAGCGCCAGTCGGAAACGGTGCAGATAGTTTTCTGTGCGCGCCACGTCCACCTCGGCCACGGCGAGGTCCACCTCGCTGGGGATAACGCTGAGGTTTTCGAATGCGGTGGGTTGGATGGAAGCGGCCAGTGCAGCGTCGCCGAGCAGGGCCTGGTACACGCTGCCGCCTTCGAGTTTTTGGAGGCCGAGTGCGCTGGTGGCGTTGGCCTGCGGATCGAGGTCCACCAACAGGGTGCGTTTTCCGCTCTCGGCGAAACAGGCGGCGATGCTGACCGCCGTGGTGGTCTTTCCGACGCCGCCCTTCTGGTTGGCAAACACTATCGTCCGCGTGCTCATGGCCGCCGGTTATAACGAATCGGGCTGTCACCCGCAACGTCAAAGACGGCGCGTTGGGAGGGCGATTGGAATTGATTTCATGCGTTTCGGTCAATAGCCTGTAAGGGGATGAAGTTTTTTTCGTTGGCCAATTTCGACTGGGGACGGCGGCACGGATCGCGTCTGTCGCCGCCGCGTTTTTTGTTTCTTGATGTGAATCAGCGCTGCAACCTGCGGTGTCAACATTGTATTTACTGGAAACAAACCGTCCCGCCCGGTTTTGTGCCGCTGAGCGAACAGCGTCGGCGGGAAATCATCGGTGAGTTTGCCGGCATGAATCCGCGCGGGGCGGTCGTGATCTGCGGCGGGGAAAGCCTGCTTGATCCGAAAGATTATTTTGCCGTAACCCGACAATGTCTGGCGGAGGGTCTGCGTTGTTTGTCCGTTATCAACGGCACTTGTGTGCGCGATGCCGGGATGGCCGACCTCCTGATCGGGGAAGGACCGTCCGAAATCACCGTGTCGCTGGACGATCATCGCCCCGACCGCCACGATGAATATCGCGGAGTCAAAGGTTCCTTTGCCCTGGCGGTCAACGCGGTGCGGTTGTTACGGGAAGCCCGCGAACGAAATCCGTCACGCGGTACCCGCCTGTATGTCATGGGATTGATTCACGAAGGCAACTACCGCGAGTTGGATGCTTTTTACGACTTTGTGCTCAACAAGCTGCGCGCCGACAAATTGAAGTTGAACTTTCTCCAGCCAACATTCGGTCTGGAGGGCGGCGCGGATGAATTCTTTGCGCGATATTACATCCGCGATCCCGAATCGCTCCTGGCGATTCTGAAAGCCTGCGACGAGAAATACCGCTTGCGATTGAATCCCGCCTGGCTGCGGACGGTGGAGATATATGCTCGATCCATCAACGAAGACAGCGCCCGACGCGGCTGGGCCAATGCGGAGGCCACCGCCGAGCCGATTTGCAACAGCTACGAGCGCAACATCATGGTGGACATCGAAGGCAACGCTCGTCTCTGTTTCGCTCGTTCGTTCCCCCACGTACCCTTGCGACGGCCGGGCGACCTGCGCCGTTTCTGGTACGAAGAATCCGGGCCGATCCGCCAGAAAATGAAACATTGCCGCCGCCCGTGCGGTATCAGCCACAGTGTGCGCCGCGAACCAGCGACCCTGCCGGGCGCCGCGCTATGAAATCCGGGCCGGGCGTTGCAGCCAGGCCCCGAGTTGGCGGCGCACAAAACGCAAGCTGTCCCGCGGCACATGCCGCCACCGGCCATCAAATAACACGGGCGAACAACAGCACTGAAACTCCGCACCGCTCAATCCTCCCCTTCCCAGCCGCGCAATTTCCGAGACAAACTCTTCCCGCTGCACAAACGCGTTCGGCTGAAGCACCAGGATCGGCAACGTGCCCCTCCAACTCGGGTATTCCCCGCGCTTGGAGTACCAATGATCCACGCAAAACCGGATCCCTTCCCGCCGCCATCGTTCCACCATGGCCGCCGCCCCTTCGCGCGTCAGATAATAGGCCGACGCCAGTTTGGTGTCATCCAGCGTGTAGGCAATGACGCTCCGCCCTTCCGACAGCAGACGACGGCATCTCTTCCACAAATACCGCGCCGAGCTTTGTAACAGGACCACCTCGCCGGGCCGCGTTTGCCGTGCCACCTCACCCAACACCGACACCGAACACCAGGGCAACATCATCACGTCATCCTCGAACACAAACGCGCCACGGGCGTTTCCGTCCAGTAGTCGCTTCCAAACAGCCAAGTGCGACAGATAACAGGCCCGTTCCCCGCGTGTCAGCGGCCCCGGTTCCTCTGCCAGCTCCTGTCCATCCACCGCATCCACAAACTCAAAACAGACACCCTTCTCCCGCAGATGCTCGACAATCCAGCGTCGCCGCGCCGCGGATCGCGGCAGGCTGATGACGTACACCGGAGAGTCAAGCAGACCGGAGCTGGCCGATTTCATCAGCTCGATATTTATCGGCACCACCGTTGCCGTCAAGTTTCGCGCTCGCTCCGCGTAGCGGAAAACGGCTGGAAGAGCGCGCGGCAAACTGCTACGGTGGCGGACATGGAACTCATTGGCATTCTCGTCGGACTGGTGGCGGTGGCGCTTCTGATTGTTCTTCTGATCCGCACGCGCCCCAAACCGGCGCCGCCGGACCAGTCGCTGTTGATGATGCAGCAACAGCTCAACGCCCTCCAGCAACGGCTCGACGCCTTTGGCGAGAACGTTCAGAACACATTGCGAGATTCCACCGACAAAATGAACACCCGCCTCGACAACGCCGCCAAGGTGGTCGGAGACCTGCGGGAAAAAGTCGGCCAGATTCATGAGATCGGGCGCGCCGCGGCGGAACTGGTCAACATCATGCGCGCACCGAAACTGCGCGGCGGCATGGGCGAGCTGTTTCTGGGCGATCTGTTGGCGCAGATTCTGCCGCCCGAACATTACCGGCTCCAGTACCCGTTCAAGAGCGGCGAGAAAGTGGACGCCGCCATCCGCATCGGCGAGCGGCTGGTGCCGGTGGACGCGAAGTTTCCGTACGAAAATTTCCGACGGGTCATCGAGGCGGCGACCGAGGCCGAGCGGGCGGCGGCGCGCAAACAGTTCCTGCGCGACGTGAAGAAACATGTGGACGCGATTGCGACGAAGTACATTCTGCCGGACGAGGGAACGTATGATTTTGCGCTGATGTACGTGCCGGCGGAGAACGTCTATTACGAAACGATCCTCAAAGACGAGGCGGGCGAAGAACATCCGCTCCTCGGATACGCGCTGACCCGGCGGGTCATCCCGGTCTCGCCGAACAGTTTTTACGCCTATCTCCAGACGATTCTGCTGGGATTGCGGGGGCTGAAGGTGGAACAGCAGGCGCAGGAAATCCTCGCCGCGCTCCAGCGGTTGCGGGGCGATTTTGACCGGCTTTCGGAGGGTTTTCGTCTCCTCGGCAAACACCTCACCAACGCCACGGGCGCCTATGCCGACACGGAGAAAACGCTCACCAAACTCGACGCGAAACTGACGCAGATCGAGCAACCGCAGTCGCAAAAGCAACTGCCATGAACCAACTCTATCACCAACTGGGCGTGTCGCTGTTGCTGGGGCTGCTGGTCGGGCTGCAACGAGAACGAACGGAACGCTCCGTGGCGGGGATTCGGACGTTTCCGCTGATCACGCTGTCGGGAACAATGTGCGCGTGGTTGGGACGGCAGTTCGGAGGCTGGATCGTGGCGGCGGGGTTGCTCGGCGTGGCGGCGTTGTTTGTGGTGGGGCACCTGGCGCGGGCCAAAGGCAGCGATGCGGATTATGGCCTAACGACGGAAATGGCGGGGGTGTTGATGTACGGGATCGGCGCGTTTCTGGTGGTCGGCTCGATGAGCGTGGCGGTGGTGTGCGGTGGTGCGGTGGCGGTGTTGTTGCAATGGAAAAAGCCGCTGCACCGGTTCGCGTCAGGGTTGGAGGAGAACGACATTGCGGCGATCATGCAGTTTGTGCTGGTCACGCTGGTGATCCTGCCGGTGGTGCCCAACCGGGTGTACGGGCCGCTGGGGGTGCTGAACCCGTTCAAAATCTGGCTGATGGTGGTGCTGATCGTCGGCATCAGCCTCAGTGGGTACGTGACATACAAACTGTTTGGCGCGCGTGCCGGTGTGTTGCTCGGCGGAGTGCTGGGCGGGCTGGCGTCGAGCACAGCCACAACGGTCAGTTATGCGCGTCTCAGTCGGGAAACCCGCGGCGAAAGCGCGGGGATGGCAGCGCTGGTGATCCTGTTGGCGTCGGCGGTAATGTACGGCCGATTGTTGGTGGCGCTGGCGGTGGTGGTGCCGGGGCATTTTCTGGTTCTGGCCGGACCGTTGGCGGTGATGATGGCGGTGTGCGTGCTGGTGGCGGGAGGGTCGTATCGTCAGGCCACCACGGGCAAAATTCCAATGGCCAAACACACCAACCCGGCCGAGTTAAAATCGGCCCTGGTGTTTGGGGCGTTGTTCGCGGCCATTCTGTTTGCCGTTGCGGTTGCCAAACAACACCTCGGCCAACGAGGCTTGTACGCCGTCGCCGCCGTGTCCGGGTTGACCGATGTGGATGCCATCAGCCTGTCCACGGCGCAACTGGTGAGCGACCGCCAGGTTTCGGCCCTGCTCGGTTGGCGGTTGATTTTGCTGGCGACGCTGGCGAACTTCGTCTTCAAAGCGGGCGTGGTCGCCGTGCTGGGCGAGCGACGGTTGTGGCGTCAGATCGTGACGCGGTTCGGCCTGGTGACATTGGCCGGGCTGGCGCTTCTTTGGTTGTGGCCGTGAACCGGTGGGCGCTTATCCTTCTGTGGCTGGCGATGACAGCGGCGCACGCGGACGAGGCAACGCTGAGTCTGCAGGTCACGCTCGACCGTCTGGGGTTTTCGCCGGGAGTGATTGACGGAAGGAGCGGGCCGCAGACGCGGGCGGCGTTGATGGCATGGCAGATGGCCAACGACATGCCTCCCAGCGGCGAATTGACCGGCCCGTGTGTTCCCGCGGAACTACCCGCCGAGATGCTTTATACCAATGTCGTTGTCACCACCAACGACCTGGCTCAACTCGGTCCGTTTCCCAAAGACTGGCTCGAACGCGCCCGACTGCCACGAATGGCCTGCGAGACATTGACAGAATTGTTTGCCGAGCGGTTTCACTGTCGGGAGACGCTTCTGCGACGGTTGAACCCCGACCTGACCAACGCCACAGCCGGCACAATTTTGAGGCTGCCCAACACCCTTTCGGAGGTGCGATTGCCGCGCCGCGCCGCAAAGCTGCGGATTCATCTCGTCCAGAAGTTCATCCGCGCCTACGACGAGCAGGGTCGTTTGATCGCGCATTTCCCTTGTTCCATTGCGGCCAGAGAGGAGAAACGCCCGGTCGGGACGTTGACGGTCGCCAACGTGGCATTGAATCCAAACTACACATATGATCCCGCCAATTTTCCCGAGTTGGACGCGCAACAACGCGGCTACGGGAAATTGATCATCGCGCCGGGTCCCAACAACCCGGTCGGCACAGCCTGGATCGGGTTGAGCAAACCCGGCTACGGCATCCATGGCACACCGCACCCGGAAGAGATCGGCAAAACCGAGTCGCACGGCTGTTTTCGCCTGGCCAACTGGAATGCCGAACGACTGGCGCGCATGGTGGAAATCGGCACTCCCGTGGAAGTGGTGGCGGATTAGCGAATGCGAATCTTCGAGATGCCCGGCATCGGTTTCGGGAATTGCGGGTCCAACGCCTCAAGCGTCTCCACCAGAATGGCGGAGACGGCGAGGTTGCGGAACCATTTCTTGTTGGCGGGGATTACAAACCACGGCGCCTTCTCCGTGCTGCAACGGCTCAAGGCCTCCTCATAGGCGCGTTTGTAGTCACTCCAGCGCTCGCGCTCCCGGATGTCGTCGGGATTGAACTTCCAGTTCTTACGGGGATCGTCGAGGCGTTCCTGGAGCCGTTGGCGTTGTTCCTCCTTGCTGATGTGCAGGAAGAACTTGCGAATCACCACGCCGTTGTCCGTCAGCATCCGCTCGAAATCATTGATCTGATCGTAACGTTTTGACCAGACGGATCTCGGAACGAGACGGCGGACACGGACAATGAGCACATCCTCGTAGTGCGACCGATTGAAAATCCCAATCTCGCCCCTGCCGGGAACCGCCTTGTGGATGCGCCAGAGAAAATCATGCGCCAGTTCCTCGGCGCTGGGCGCCTTGAAACTGGTGACGCGACAACTCTGAGGATTCAACCCACTCATGACATGTCGAATGGTGCCATCCTTGCCGGCGGCATCCATGCCCTGAATCACCACCAGAAGCGCCCGACGGTTCTCCGCATAGAAACGATACTGCAACTCAGCCAGCCGCTTGACATTGCGGGCCAATTCGGCTTCCGCCTCCGACTTGTCCCGATAGCCGCCCGTGTCATCAGGGTCACAACGCGAAAGGTGAACAGGATGTCCGGGCCTGACAATGAAACGCTTGGCAAAGTTCACGCGATCCTGCGGTTCCATGTTCTGGTGGCATATTTCTCAACGGTCAACCGCTCCGCCAGGGCGGCTTCTTCCGCGGTGAGCGCGTACTCGGCAAACTCCGCGTCGAACACCTGGCAGAACCCCTGAATCAACTGTTCCGGGTTTACCCGGGCCGCAATCGAACCCTGGTGAAGCAGACCGTTCCTACCGCGTCGTTGCGCTCCTCCAGCCAGTTTGCTGCCGTCCTCGGTTACCACATCACCCGGCACGGGGTTCTGGAAACATTCGTAGCCGCCGCGAGGAATGGCCGGGAGATTGGCCAGACGGGATTTCTGCGCCAAAGCGGCGGCAACGGCCCGGTGCAGAAGATTGTAACTCTCCTGGGTGGGCAACGCGTGGAGCGAATGACCGGGCGGCGCCACCACCGTGTAGGTGGTGTCCACGTCGTCGCCGTGATAAACGATGCCGCCACCGGTGGGGCGTCGGATCACGGCGTCTTCGGCACCGAGATGTTCCGGGAATTTCTGGAAGTAACCGAAGGTGACGGCGGGCCGGTCCCAGGAGTAGAGACGCAGCAACGGACGAGCGCGACAGGCCGCCGTGCGCCAAAGTGCTTCGTCCAACGCCATGTTGTAGGCGGGACTGGCCGCGGGACAACGCAAGAGGTACCAGAACCGGCTCATTTCCGGGCGGCCAGCAGGGCGCGGACGCGCTCCAGAAGAACGGCGGCGGTGTAGGGTTTGGCAAGGAAATCACTGGCACCGTATTGGAGGGCTTTTTGTCGCGTCTCTGGCTCATTAAGCCCGGTCAGGACCAGAATGGGAACGCTGCGGGCATTGGGATTGCGGCGAAACCGGGCACAAAACTCAAGGCCGTTGAGACGCGGCATCATGAGGTCCACGATGACAAGATCCGCCGGGCACTTGGTAAAACGGTCGAGCGCTTCGACGCCGTCGCGGGCTTTGATCACGGTGTAACCTTCCTGACGAAACAGTTCGTCGTAGATGTCGAGGCTCTGTTCATCGTCGTCCACAATCAGGATGCAGAAGCGGGTGGTCATGGTGTGTTCTTTTTGGGTTCGGTGGTGGTAGCGGCTTTTCGCTGGTCTTCGGCCACACAGCTTTGCAGCACCAGCGCGTCGGTGCTGGCGGTGATCTTGGCGGGTGGCGCCTGGCGGAGAGGGCGAATCAGGAAATTGCCTTCGCGCCAGCGCAACAACAACAGAACGGCCGGTTCGCCCTCCAGGTCGCGGTAGTGGGCATTGATGATCTGGCCATTGTGAATGACAAGTTCCCCCTTCTCATTTTCGCGCTCAAGCTGGATGTGCACGGAACGATTGCCGGCGCAGAGGATTTGGACCATCTCAATAAGTCCCATCTCACGAAGGCTGCCATGAACGCCCTCGGCGGCACCGGGGCGAGCGCGAACACGACTGAGAATGCGGCCGATTTTAAGGGCGACGATTTCGGTGTTTTGCGGCTTGGAATACCAGTCTTCAGCGCCCAATTCAAGGGCTTGTTTGATGAGAGTCGTATCGCCAGTGGCATGGAAAACAACCGGAATATCGCGGCGAACAGGATCGCTCTTGATGGTGCGCAACAGGTCAAACCCCGTGCCCTCTCCTTGCAAACGGTGTTCGGTCAGCACAAGGGTAACCGGATGCGCCTTCAAGCATTCCACCGCCTCGGTCACGGATCGGGCAAAAAGAATGTGATAGTCATCGTTCTTCAACCGCAATCCCAGGAAATGCAGCTCATCCGGATGCGGGTCCACGAGCAGAACGGTCTCGCGGAAAATGTCCATGTCATTGATGGCCCGCTCGCTTTTGCGAATGTAAATCAGAGTCTCAAGAGCATCCGAATCAAAAGTGCCGATCGGCTGACGACGCATCCACTCGAACAAACTGTTCTCATCGGAAAATTGCTCGGGCCGGGTCCGACGCAGCGTGTCATAGGTGTCCACCACCCGTAAAATGCGTGCGCCCAGCGGCGGCGGCGGCAGGAGATCACCCTCCACGGCTCCCGCCTCGGAAACGGAGGAAAGCAGATCATTGATGGCGTAGGCAAACGGCATGTTGGCAAACAGATCCAGCGACGATTGCAGCGACGGCGAGATCGGCGGTTGGTTCTCCTGAAGGGTTGGTTCGCTAATCTTGTGAGCAGTTTCCAAAGTGCCGGCATCGTGCAGACAAGCAGCCAACGTCAACGCATCAAGCTCGCGTCGGGTCATGCCAAGCCGCTGGCCGACCATGCGACAGTATTTCGCCACGGTCTGCGCGTGACCGCGTACACCCGTGTGCGCCCCCTCCAACAGCGACACCAACAAACCGCTCAGCGCCAACAGGCATTGCGACATGGATTCGTAATCCACCACCTGACCGAGGATCATCTCGCCGAAATCGTCCACAATGCGGGTGTGAGCCTTTTGACGAACATCACGCAGGGCGATATCCGTCTCCAAGTTCAACGGCACACAGGCCCGGCGCGCGAGCACAAAATCCGCCGGTTGCTCCCGCAAAAACTCGCGCGCCTCGGCCAAACAGGTAACCGTATGCAGGACATATCCTTCCTGCTGCAACAACCGCGAAAGAAGACGCCGAACCTCGTCATTGCTCTCTACAAGCACAATAGTGCCGCGACTGCGTTGAGAAAGGATCGGGAGGTTTTGGGGAGAGACAGCAGCCAAAGAGGAACGAGTCGCATCATTCTGATAGGCAAACACGTCGGGCAATTCCAACTTCAACACCGTCTCCGTCTTCGACGGCGGCAGTGGCGACGACGGCGCGGGCGCCGCCGGTCGCGCCGGCTCAGGTGATACAGGCGGCGACGGTGGTGGTGGTGACGGTGGTGTCTTTTTCCGGGAGAATAAACTCATTGTCGGTCACCGACCAAACCTTGTTGAAAAGGAAGTTTCCCCAACAGCGTTGCCGGCGCGTCCGCAAAACGAAGGGCTTCTTCAGGTGTGATCACTTTGTTCAACGCCAAATCCAACAAGGCCTGATCCAGAGTTTGCATTCCCTCCTTGCGGCTGGTGGCAATGATCGAGGGAATCTGAAACGTCTTCTGTTCCCGAATCAACGCCCGCACCGCGGGGGTGGCCACCAACACCTCGAAGGCGGCCACGCGGCCGCTGTTGTCCGCGCGCCGCAACAACTGTTGCGAGATAACACCACGCAATGACTCGGACAGCATCGTGCGCACCTGCGCCTGATGGTCGGCAGGAAACACATCAATGATGCGATCCACGGTTTTCGAGGCGTTATTGGTATGGAGCGTACCAAACACCAGATGCCCGGTCTCCGCGGCGGTAATGGCAAGCTGAATCGTCTCCAAATCGCGCATCTCGCCGACCAACACCACATCCGGGTCCTCATGCAGTGCTGCCACCAATCCCTTGGCAAAACTTTCCGTATGTGTGCCGATCTCGCGCTGGCTGATCATGCATTTGATCGGCGTATGAACAAATTCCAGTGGCTCCTCCAGCGTCAGAATGTGTTCGTGGTTATTCTGGTTGATGTGGTGAATCATCGCCGCCAACGTGGTGGACTTGCCGCTGCCGGTCGGACCAGTCACCAGCACCAGCCCATTGCGAAACTCGCACATCTGCTTGAGCACCGGCGGCGCGCCCAGCTCATCCAACGTCGGAATCCGAAACGGAATGAGCCGAAACGCCGCCGCGATGCCGGTGTGTTTCATGTAAAAGTTCACCCGAAACCGCGCAATCCCCGGCGCGGAATACGAAAAATCCAGATCATGCGTCCGCTCAAACTCCTCGATCTGACGCTCCGTCAGGATTTCGTACAGCATCGGACGCAGCACTTCCTCGGTCAACGGCGGATAGTCCACCTTTTTCAACACACTCCGAATCCGCAACACCGGCGGCGATCCCACCGCCAAATGCATGTCGGAAGCGTCCTGCTCCACTACCACCCTGAAAAAGGCATCAAGCTTGGCCATGGGCGTTCTTCTACCACATGCCACCCCTTGATTTCCAGCCCCGAAAAAGGGATGGCAGCCACAAGCTGTAAACCCACGCAGGGTGAAACCAACCTCTCTTCCCTCCGTAACGCTCTGTTTTGCCCCGACCGCATGGTGATCGCCGTAAAATGATCCGAGGCGTTCACTCCACCCCAGTTTCCGGTTGCGCAAGCCTCTTGCCTTGCGTAAGGTTCCCCACGCCATGACACTGACAGAAAAAATACTCGCCCGCGCCGCGGGCAAAGCTTCCGTCCAGCCCGGCGACAACGTCTGGGCCAACGTGGATATCCTCATGACCCACGACGTCTGCGGTCCCGGCACCATCGGCGTCTTCCACCGCGAATTCGGCCGCAACGCCAGGGTCTGGGACCCGGAAAAAATTGTTATTACCCCCGACCACTACATCTTTGTCGCCGACCCCAAATGTAACCGCAACGTGGACATCCTCCGCGAGTTCGCCCGCGAACAGGGAATCAAGTATTTCTACGACGTGATTGACGATCCCCGCGGCAAATGGACTTACGACCCCGCCAAAGGGCCGTTCGTCCGCCAATACGGTTCCCACTACGCCGGCGTCTGCCACTCCGCCCTTCCCACCCACGGACACACCCGCCCCGGCGAAGTCCTTCTCGGCACCGACAGCCACACCTGCACCGCCGGCGCCTTTGGCGAATTCGCCACCGGCATCGGCAATACCGACGCCGGCTTCGTCATGGGCACGGGTAAACTCCTCCTCAAGGTCCCGCAAACCATGCGGTTCTACCTCGACGGCGCCCTCCCCAAAGGCGTCATGGCCAAAGACATCATTCTCCATCTCATTGGTGAGATCGGTTTTGACGGCGCCACCTATCGCGCCATGCAATTCGACGGTCCCGGTGCCCGTTCCCTGAGCATGGACGACCGCATGACCATCGCCAACATGGCCATCGAAGCCGGCGGCAAAAACGGCGTTTTCGAGCCCGACGAAAAAACCTTCGCGTACGTCAACGAACGCATCCGCGCCAACGGTACCAAGGCCACCTACGACCCCGTCTTCTGCGACAAACAGCAGACCTTCGTTTACGACAAGGCCTTTGACCTCTCCAAACTCGAACCGACTGTCGCTTGTCACCCCAACCCCGGTAACCGCCGTCTGGCCAAGGAACTCGGCCACATCACACTCGACCGCGCCTACATCGGCTCCTGCACTGGCGGCAAGACCAGCGACTTCCTCGCCTTCGCCCAGATCGTCAAAGGCCGCAAAGTCAAACTCCACACCTTCGGCGTCCCCGCCACTCCCGAAGTCATTGCCGACCTTCGCGCCACCCACATGGGCGAGAAAAGCGTCTGGCAAATCCTTGTCGAAGCCGGTGTCCAAATGACCGAAAACCCCGGCTGCGCCGCCTGCCTCGGCGGACCGGCCGATACCTTCGGACGGATGAACGCCCCACAAAAGTGCATCAGCGCCACCAACCGTAACTTTCCCGGCCGCATGGGCCACATCGAAAGCCAGGTCTTCCTGGCCTCTCCGATGACCGTTGCCGCCAGCGCCCTCACCGGCCGCATCACCGATCCGCGCGAGTTCCTGTGAAACTCCATCTTGTCCGTCACGCTGCCGCCTCCGACATCGCGCCCAGCGATGCCGAGCGCGAGTTGACCAGGGAAGGCCGCGAACAAGCCCGCATCGCCGGCGCGGCACTGGCCCGACTCGGCGCGACGCCCAATCAGATTCTCACCAGCCCGCTGGCACGCGCCCGTCAGACCGCGGCCATCATCGCGCAGCAATTGAACTTCGGCAATGAGGTGGCAGTTTTTGACGAATTGCTCAACGATTGCTCCACCGCTCATCTGTTGCGCGCGCTGAAAACCTTTGCCGACGCCAGCGAAATCATTCTCGTCGGCCACATGCCCAGCCTTGCCGAACATCTGGCGGTACTGATCGGCTCCAAGAATCCCGAGGCGCTCTCCCTGGGCAAGGCCAGCATCGCCTCCGTCGAACTGGACGATCTGCGTCCCGGCCGGGCGGAACTGCGCTGGTTTCTGCGCCAGAAACAGCTTCGTCTGCTTGCGTCATGAGCGAACGCTTCGTCACACAAACCCTGCACGACAAGACACTGGATGTATCGTTGCGTCCGAACGTCTTCGCCGATTTTGCCGGCCAGACAAAAGTCAAGGAACGCCTCGAACTGGCCGTCGAAGCCGCCCGTCTCCGCCAGGAATCACTCGACCACATCCTGCTCAGCGGCCCGCCCGGCCTCGGCAAAACCACCCTGGCCCACATCCTCGCCAGGGCCATGGGCGTCAACCTCATCGTTACCAGCGGTCCCGTCATCGAAAAAGCGGGCGACCTCGCCGGTTTACTCACGAAACTGGAGGCGGGCGACATCCTGTTTATTGACGAAATTCATCGTCTCCAAAAAGCCGTCGAGGAATACCTCTATCCGGCAATGGAAGATTTCCGACTGGACATTGTCATTGACCAGGGGCCGAACGCCCGCAGCGTCAAATTGCAACTGCCCCGTTTCACCCTGGTTGGCGCCACCACCCGCAGCGGCCTGCTCACGTCGCCGATGCGGTCCCGTTTCGGCCTGACCGAACGGCTCGACTATTATGCCGCCGCCGACCTTGCGACCATTGTCGCCCGATCCGCCCGCATCCTCAACATGGACATTGATCCCGACGGCGCGATGGAAATTGCCCGACGCAGTCGCGGCACGCCGCGCATCGCCAACAATCTCTTGAAACGATGCCGAGACTACGCGATGGTTCGCGCCAACTCCGCCGCCATCACCGCCGACATCGCCGACCGGGCGCTGGCGATGCTCGACATTGACGAGCACGGCCTCGATGAGATGGACAAACGGATTTTGGAAACACTCGTCCACAAGTTTGGCGGCAAACCGGTCGGCGTAAACTCACTGGCAGTCGCCGTCGGCGAGGAACCCGATACCATTGAGGAAGTGTATGAGCCGTTCCTGATCCAGGAAGGCTACCTCAAACGCACCCCGCAAGGCCGCGTGCCGACCGACCTCGCCTACAAGAAACTCGGCATCGCCCACGCGCGACGCGACGAACTGTTTTAGCCATGCCACAGACCGGCACCGTTTTGATTGAAGAGACAAAGTCCAAGGAGGCACTGGACGTGCCGTGGAACGTCATTGTGTTCAACGACCCGATCAACTTGATGAGCTACGTCACGATGGTCTTCCAGCGCGTGTTCGGCTATCCGCGCGAGAAAGCCGAGAAACTCATGCTCGATGTCCATCACAAGGGCCGCGCCCTGGTCTGGTCCGGCGCGCGCGAACAGGCCGAGCTGTACGTCCACCAACTTCACTCCTACCAGTTGCTCGCCCAAATGGAGAAATCGTCGTGAAATATCTCCGCGTCCGTGCCGAGCCGGGTAAACGCATCGCCATCACCGGTATTAATCCCGTGTTGTTGGATTGCCTCCAGAACGTGCCTGGCATCGTGGAACAGCGCGACGCCCCCAACGTCCGCAAACGCCTCTTCCCGCCGCCCACCTCCTCCGACAACGCCGCCAATCGCGACTGGGAAAACCTTGTCGTTCCCGACCTGCGTCATCTGTTTGACAGCGCCGTCGAAATCATGGCCCGCGACCTCGAATCGCTCACCGCTGATCCGCAACACCAACATCATTTCCGTATCGTCTTTGCCGAGGATCATCTTGCCGCGTGGATGAGTGCGTTGAACCAAGCCCGCCTTGTTCTCGGAGAACTGTTTGCGGTGACCGAAGACGACATGCGGCAAACCGACCTCGACATGAAACAGCCCAAGGATCTCGCCCTCTTCCGCATCCACGTCCTCGGCTATCTCCTCCAACTTCTCGTCGAATACGCCACCGGCCTATCGTGACCGCCTTTGAAGGGCACTGTCCATCCTCGACGGCCCCGCCGATTGCGACCGGGTGTGGAAGGCAACATCTTCCCGTGGCCGATCCCGGGTGGTTTCCCACTCGGTGCTGACAGTGCCATGTCTTCGCTGTCATTTTCGGATCATTTTCGGGTACCCTTTCTTTCCTACTTGCTCTGTCAACGTCCAACACGAGGGTTGGCCGACGGCATAGGCGGACTGAGCCAACCCGCTCTACCAACAGATGGTAGGCGCGGTGACCTCACCGCTCCATCGTCTGCCCTTTGGACTCAAGTTTGCCAAAGCACTCTCCCCTCAAAAGTGGCTAAACTTTGGAACGATCGTTCCAAAGTTTAGCCGAATTGCAAAGGGACACAAAGTGGAAGAGTACCCACCCGATGGCTGGCGGATGGAGTGTCGTTTGGAGGACGGCGAAGCGCAGGGGTGGGGTGACAGCAAGACGCATCGAGCAGAGAAAAAACAAGCCGCCCCAGCGCAACGCGCTTTCGGCTTGAGGCGCAAATCGAGGGGGATTGAGCAGGAAGGAAACCCACCTCAGAAACGCTCACGAAAATCGTGGAAAATCAAGTCCGGCGCGGCTTGCCGCGAGTGCGGTCAGGCAAGATCACAGGCAATCCAGTGATCCTTGCGGATTTCCCGCCAAGTGGGAACCATCTGGCGGCACTGCTGGATCGCTTTGGGACAACGCGGATGGAACGGACAGCCACAGGGCGGATGAATGGGCGATGGAACGTCCCCGGACAGGACGATGCGCTGGCGGCGGGTTACGGGGTCAATGGTCGGGACCGCCGAGATCAGCGCTTGTGTGTAGGGATGCAACGGGTTGGCGTACAATTCCGTGGCACTCGCTTGTTCGACGATTTTGCCGAGGTACATCACCAGCACGTGATCGCTGATGTGCTCGACCACCGCCAGGTCGTGCGCGATGAACAGGTAGGTCAGCCCCAGTTTCTCCTGAAGTTCCTCCAGCAGGTTGATGATCTGTGCCTGCACGCTGACATCCAGCGCGCTGACCGGCTCGTCACAGACGATAAAGCGAGGTTCCACCGCCAGTGCGCGGGCGATGCCGATGCGCTGTCGTTGGCCGCCACTGAACTCGTGCGGGTAACGCCGCATGTGGTCGGGTGACAATCCGACCGCGGTCAACAATCCCGCCACACGTTCGGTCCGGTCCTTCAAATGGAGTTTGTGGATGCGCAATGCCTCACCGACGATCTCGCCAACGGTCATGCGCGGGTTGAGCGAGCCGTAGGGGTCCTGAAAAATCATCTGCGCCTGTCGTCGGAAACGGCCATTCATCTCGGCCACATTCCGGCCATCGAACCGGATTTCGCCCTCGGTCGGCTCATAGAGACGAAGAATGGTGCGTCCCAGCGTGGTTTTGCCGCAACCGCTCTCGCCGACCAATCCCATTGTCTCGCCTTCCTCGACAGCGAAACTGACGCCGTCCACCGCTCGCACCCAGGCGACGGGCCGTTGCAACAACCCGGCGCGGACGGGGAAATGGACTTTGAGGTTGTTGACTTCGAGCAAGCTCATGGCTGGTTCCAGTAGGGGCAGCGGACGCGGTCTTCGGTCAGTTCCGGCTCCGGTTCCTGGGCGCACGAGGGTCGGGCCACCGGGCAGCGCGGGTGAAACTTGCATCCCGACGGCAGGCGCGCGGCGTTGGGAACGCTGCCGGGGATGGTTTCCAGTCGTTGTTTTTTGGTGCCGAGTCGCGGGATTGAGCGCAGGAGGGCGCGGGTATAGGGATGACGCGGCGCCTGCAACAGTTCTTCGGCAGGCGCCCGTTCGACGATGCGTCCGGCGTACATCACGCAGACCTGGTCGGCCAGATCGCCCACGATGCCCAGGTTGTGGGTGATCAACAGGATGCTCATTCCGAGGCTGCGTTTCAGTTCTTTCAGCAGGTCGAGTACCTGCGCCTGGATGGTGACATCCAGCGCGGTGGTCGGTTCGTCGGCAATCAACAGCGACGGATGGCACGCCAGGGCCATGGCGATCATGACTCGTTGTTGCATTCCGCCGCTGAGTTGGTGCGGATACTCGCGGGCGCGTTGGGTCGGTTCGGGAATGTGTACGAGACGGAGCAGACGCACCACCTCATCGTCGGTGGCCGCTTCGGGTCGGTGAAGCTGGAGGACCTCTTTGATCTGGGTGCCGATACGGAAAACGGGGTTCAACGACGAGGCGGGTTCCTGAAACACGTAGGAAATCCGCGCGCCCCGGATGGCGCGGAGTTTGTCCCGCCCCATCGTCAGCACATCCTCGCCCTCCAGCAGGACCTGGCCGCCCTTGTACACCCCCGGCGGTGTAGGGACGAGTCGGGCCAGCGACAATGCGGTCACGCTTTTGCCGGAGCCGCTCTCGCCGACCAGCGCCAATGTCTCACCGCGTCGGATCGAAAAGGACACGCCATCCACCGCCCGCACTTCGCCCTCATCGGTCATGAAACTGACGCGCAACTGGCGAACATCCAGAAGCAGGTTGTGGGAGGCGGCGGGCACGTGACGACGGTTATTCGGGTTGGATTTGAAGGGTGTGTCGGACCGGTTGGCGCGCGGCCAGCACGGCTTCGCTGAGGGCGGCGTGGCGGGTGGCGAGGGCGCGGCGCAAGGTTTCGAGCGCGGCGTCGGTCTCGGCGTTGCCGCCGAGGCGGGCGCGAAGCGCGGGGAATTTGGTGATGAGGTCTTTGATCATGAAGGTCTCAAAATCTTCCTTGGCCGAAACGGCTCGTTCGACGGCGGCAAAAGCGTTGGCGAACGGGTTGTCGAGGAATTCGGCGGCGAGGTTGATACCGGCGGCGAGCTGGTCGCGGGTGAAACTTTTGCTGGTTTTGCCCCAGGTGACCGTGGCGCGCGGAGTATTGAGATTTTTCACAATAAGGGTGAAGCGGTTGAGGTCCTGGTTGAATAGCAGGAACGGCACGATGCTGCGGGTACCGCCGGAGGATTTGTCGTCGCCGGAGAAACAGAACGGGTAGCGAACGCTTTCGCATTCGATTTTGCCGTGGGCGGCGGAAAGGATTGTATGGCCGTCGGTGGCGGTGGTCGGGCCGGTGAGGTCAACGGTGATGGTGCCGATATGGCCGTCCAGTCCCATGGCCTTGAGGAAGGCATACGCCATGATGAGATGGCCGTTGGGGCCGGGATGGAAACCGTCGCGGCCACAGACATCGTAGTCGTTGCCGAGGGTGGCCTTGGCTTTGCTCATGGCGGCGATCATGGCGCCGTGGACGTCGGCGTGTGGGAAACGGTTTTGCTCGGCGAGTTTGCGGGCGATGGCGTTGAGTTGGGCGAGGTTGTCGTTGTACACGTCGGGTTTCAGTTCGTTGCGGCGGAAATAATCGGTGTCCACCGCGCCGGGGCCGCCGACGATGACGGTGACGCCCTGGGTTTTGAGTTTGGCGAGGATGGCGGCCATGTTGTTTTCGTAGTTTTTGCCGATGCTTTCCTCGTAGCGGCGATAACCGCCGTCGTTCATGCCGTAGCAGGTGGTCGCCACGGTTGGTTTGAACACGGCCAGATCGTTGTCCATGCGCCGCAAGAAACCGCTGGCACTCTCGCCGCCCCAGCCGAATTGGAAGCAGCGGATGTCGAGCTGGGGGACGCAGACGGTGAGGTATAACTCGATGAATTTGCTGTAGAGTTTTTGTTCGGTAATGGAGTCGCCGATGACGGCGACACGGTCGGCGGTTTTGAGGACCGGGGCGGCCTGCAGTGAGGCCAGGGTCATGAGGCTGAGGGCGACAAACAGGTGTTTCATAGTCCGATGCTCCTGTGGGTATGTTGTTGAATGAGGCGCTGAAGTTCCCGCAATTCGGCCTCGACTTCAAGCTCGAAGAGTTCGGCGGACACGGATCGAGCGCCGAGGGTTTCGACGACCTGGCGTTCGACGTTGTCGGAAGTGACCACGAGGATGAGCGCGCGGCGTTCGGCCTCGCCGACCATTCGCTCGATCAGGTCATCGGCTGTTTTACCGGGGCCGGAATAGATGACCTCGACGCCGCGGGGACGATCCACGGACTCGATTTTGTGTCGGACGGCATAGGCGTCGAAGACGACCGTGACGCGATGACCGCTGTGGTCGGCGTACCGTTCCAACAGGGCCAAGAGGGCGTTGCGGCGCGTTTCCAGAGAACGACCGGCGAGGCGGCGAAGACGCGGCCACTGGTGCAACACGCTGTAGCCATCCACCAGAACCCAGCGGTCGCTCATGGTTTTTTGCGGATGATGAGTTTGATGGGCGTGCCGACGGGAGGCACGGCGGCGGAGTTGACGTCGAAGCCCTGGTCATCGCCCTTGTACGGGTTGCCGTGTTCGTCGGCGAGGTTGATCACGATGGACGGCTGATGCCAGAGGGCGATGTGAGCCTGCTCGGCGTCGGCCATGAAGACGGGTTGTTCGGTGATGGGATTGGTGCCGAAATAGGAGCCGTTGAACACCCAGCGCAGGCCGGTGGGCGGTTTCTTGGTTTTACGGTCCAGGAGCCATTGTTCGACGGGGACGCGCTTGTTTTTGTGTTCGACCTCGATGGACAAAAGGCTTTTGGCCTGTCGGATGGCGCCCGTTTCGCAACCGATCAGCAGGAGGCTGAACTGGAGCGCCGAGGGCTTGCAGTCCAGTGTCAGAAGGCTTTCGTAGTCGCGTCCTTGCGGCTCGACAGCGATGAACTCCAGGAGGTCATTGGTGCGGGCAACCTTGCCGGAGAGTTCGAGGTAGGGCGGGTTGACGTCGTGAATGACGATGCCGGGCAGACGAACGGTGTTGCCGGCGCGTTTCACGTCGCTCGTATTGACCAGCGAGGGGGGTTGGGCGGCGAGCAGTAAAGCGACAAGCAGGAGCGTATTCATGGGGTTTGGACCTGGGTAGCCTCGACGGCGACGACACAGAGATCGTCGTTGAACTCGGTGCCGCCGGCGAATTGTTCAAGGTCCGCCAACAGGCGGTCGAGCAACTCCGACGGCGGCAGGTGGATATGTTGACGAATATCGGCCATCAAACGGTCCTGGCCGTAGAGATGGCCGTCGCGACCCGCGACCTCGAAAAGGCCGTCGGTGAACAACAGCACCACGTCGCCTGTCGTCAAGGGATATTCCGTGACGGTGTAATGGGCGTTTTCAAAGACGCCAAGAGCGGGGCCGATGGCGGTTTTGGGACAGGGTAACAGCAGGGTTTGTTGTCGGGTCGGTTGGATCAGGCACGGGGCGTGATGTCCTGCGCTGACGTAGCGGAGCCGACCGCGACCGGCATCGGCCACCACGTAAAAGGCCGAGGCAAACATGGGCAGGCGGGTCTGTTTGAGGGTGGCGACCAGCCCGTTGTTGAGGGCGGTGAGGAAGGCGCCGGCATCGGCAGCCAACGGTTTGTGTTGTTCGATGAGCGCGCGCAGGATGGCAGTGACCAGCGCGGCGCGCACGCCATGCCCCATGACATCGCAGATCAGCACACCGGCCTCGTGGTCGGACAGGGTAAAGATGTCGAAGAAATCGCCGCCAACGGCCACGGTGGGACGGTAACGGTGGCAGAAACGCAGGGCACTTTGTTCGGGCGGAGCGTCGGGGGGGAACGTCGGATAACTCAGCGGGAGGAAACTCTCCTGGATTTCGCGGGCCATTTCGAGGTCGGCCTGCATTTGAGAGTTTTTGAGGGCGAGTTCGCCGGCGGTGCGGGCGAGTTCTTCTTCGAGGTGTTTGCTGCGGGTGATGTCGCGGTTGATGCCGATCAGGCCGATGATTTTACCCTGGCGGTCGCGCAGGGGAACCTCCGTGGCGGAAATCCAGAGGGTTTTGCCATCGGGATAGACGACTTTTTGTTCTTTGCCGATCAGGGCCTGACCGGTTTGCAGGATTTGTTTTTCGTCGGCCTGCATCTGGCGAGCGAGGTCGGGCGGAAAGAAATCGGCGTCGGTTTTGCCGATGACGTCTTCGGGGTGTTCCAGGCCGAGATCGCGAGCGTGGGAGGCATTGACGCGGGTAAACCGCAACTCGGTGTCCTTGAAGTAAATGTGATCGGGCGCGTTGTCCATCAGGGCGCGTAACAGGGCGCGTTCCTCGGCCAGGGCATCTTCGGTGCGCTTGCGCTCGAGTGCGCCGGTGATGGCGCGCAACAGTGAGGGGACATCCAGGTGATCCTTGGCGAGGTAGTCTTTGGCGCCGGCTTTCATGGCTTCGACGGCGACTTCTTCGCGGCCGATGCCGGTGAGCATGACGACGGCCGGGCGGCGCGCTTCGGGCATGAGTTGGATGTGGGTCAGCAGGCTGAGGCCGTCGGCGCCGGGCAGTTTGTAGTCGAGCAACACCAGTTCGTAGGAGGTGCGGTCGAGTTCGGCAAGGGCTTTTTCGGCGCTGTCCACCCATTTGACATTGAATTGCAGTCCCGCGCCGAGAGAGGGAAGCAACTGGAGCAGAATCTCCGCGTAAACGGGGCTGTCTTCGACGATCAGCAGGGGCGTGGAGGAAGCGTTCATCAGCGCGGTGGAAGCTTGGAGAGTTCGAGCCAGTATTGTTCGATGGCGGCGACGAGTTTGACGCAATCATCGAACTGGACGGGTTTGGTGATGTAGTTGTTGGCGCCGGCGCGATAGCAGCGGCGCACATCCTCGTCGCGGTCGGAGGTGGTGACGACGATGACGGGGATGGAACAGAGGTTGTTGTCGTGTTTGATTTGTTCGAGGACTTCGAAGCCGCTGCGCTTGGGCAGGTTCAGGTCCAACAGGATGATGTCCGGGCGGGGCGCGTTGAGGCCGCGGGCATAACGGCCTCGTTGGAAAAGATAGTCCAACGCTTCCTCGCCATCGCGGCAGACGGAGAGGCGGTTGCCGCTGCGGCTGCGTCGAAACGCTTCGAGGGTGATTTCGACGTCGGCAGGGTTGTCTTCGACAAGCAGGATGTCAAACGGTCGGCGCAATGGAACCCGTTCCTTTCATGGTGGCGCCCGTCATTTCCACGACGGTGCCGGTTTTGGCAATGTCTCGTTTGGGGATGGTAAAGTAAAAGGTTGTTCCTTTTCCCTCCTCGCTCTCCAGCCAGATGCGGCCGCCGTGCCACTCGATCACGCGGCGGACGATGGTCAGACCGATACCGGTGCCTTCCTCATCGCGCTGAAGACGCTGGAAAATCTGGAAAATCTTGTCGAAGTATTCCTTCTTGATGCCCATGCCGTTGTCGCGCACGAAAAACTCGTATTCGGGTTGTTGCGTTTCGGGATTGGTCTTTTCGGTGCAACCGATTTCAATGACGGGATGGGGTTTGTCGTTGTATTTGATGGCGTTGCTGATGAGGTTGTGAAAGACCTCGGTCATGGCCGTCTCGTCGCAAACAATGGTGGGGAGCTTGTTCACCCGTAAATCCACGTTCTTGGCGTCCAGGGCGTGTTGCAGGCGCACCCGCACGTGCATCAACATCGTGTTCATCCCCACCGGATGCATCGGCTGCCGCTGTTGCGACAGTCGGGAGAAATGCAGCAGGTCGTTGATCAGCCGCTGCATCCGCAGCACCGATTTGCGAATGATATCAATGTGCCGGCGTCCCTCCTCGTCGAGTTTGTCGCGGTAACCCTCCGCCAGAAACTTACTGAACGCCTCCATTCCACGCAGCGGCTCTTTCAAATCGTGGCTGATGACGTAGGTGTATTCGTCCATCTCTTTTTGCGTTGCCTTCATCTCCTTTTGCGCGCGGTCCAGCCATCGCCGCGCTTCGTCCACACGCTCCATCAATGCCGTCAACTCCTGCGCCGCCAGGTCCACCTCGGCCAGGTCGCTTTCCAGTTTCTCCCCGCGCGCCTCTCCTTTTGCGACCCGACGGACGTAATCCGCCAGGCTGCTCACGCCCGCCTGTACCGGCCCGCTGATCAGAAACGAGCCGGCCACAAACACCGCCAGCAACACCATGCCGATGCCCAAATCCCACAAGAGCGTTGCCCACAACAGTTGTCCCATTCGCCGCCGTCCCAACCCCAGTTCGACCGCGCCCACTTTTTTGTCCATGACCTCGATGGGTTCGGAAACCAGCACGACACGGGAAGGTTCCTCGTTCGAAGGGGGACGATACAAAACGTTGTCGTGGCTGTCCAACACACGCAGGTAACGAACCTCCTCGTCGTGAACCGACTGCTCAATCAGGCTGAGCAGGGTGTTGATGTTGGTGCTGGCCACCGACGGCCCGATTACCCGCGCCAACGACCGCGCCTCATGACGAGCCAGCCAACGCACAGCCGCTTCCTGCTGCTCGATCCCGCGCCACAAATGCACGCTCGTCAAACTCACCACCGTGCCCAACACCACCACCGCCACCCAGACAGCATACTGGACTCTGATGTTATACTTGGTTGCCATCCCAATTGCTCGCGTGCCTTTGCATTCTCATCTTGACGCCCCCAAACGTCAAGCACCCACTGGCACCCCTCGACATCCGCTCGCACCCCGTGTAGCTTGTCCTTGTGAAACAGATTGTTCTCACCATCGAAGGCATGACCTGCGCCCGTTGCGCCCAGCACGTCCAACAAGCGCTCGCCAACGTCCCCGGTGTCGCCTCCGCCACCGTCAATTTCCTCACCAAAAAAGCTTTTCTCACCCTCTCCGAACCGCCCCCGGCCACATCCCAACTGCTCGCCGCCGTCCAACAAGCCGGCTATACCGCCGCGCCCGCCTCCGCCGCCACCTCCCGCGCCTCACGCCCCGCTCTCCGCCGCTCGCTGGCCTATACCCTCGCCACTGGCGCTCTTCTGGCCGTCGGCTGGGCGTTTCATCTGACGCCGCTTGTTATCGTGACCGCCGCTCTTGCCGCTTTCCCCATCCTCCGCCGTGCCGTCAAGGCGTTGCTCGCCCGTCGCCTCGATGCCGATGTTCTTGTGGCCGTGGCCGTTGTGGCGGCGGCCAGTCTCGGCGAATACATTGCTGCCGGTGAAGTCGCCTTCATCATGCTGCTCGGCGCTCAACTCGAAGAATTCACCACCGACCGCGCCCGACGTTCCCTCGGCAGTCTCCTGTCGCTGGTGCCGCCCACCGCCCGACTCCGGCACGGCGAAACCGAAACCGAGATTCCCGTCGCTGACGTTTGTGTCGGCGACCTCGTCGTTGTCCGTCCCGGCGAACGCATCCCTGTGGATGGCGTTGTCCGCCACGGCGAAGCCGCCGTCAACCAGGCGCCTGTCACCGGCGAAAGTATGCCCGTCGCCAAAAAAACCGGCGACGAAGTCTATGTCGGCACCCTGGCCGAAACCGGCGCGCTCGTGATCGAAGCCACCCGCATTGGCGAAGACACCACCCTGGCCCGCATCGCTGCGCTGGTCGAAGCCGCCCAACAACGCAACGCCCCCATTCAACGCGCTCTCGACCGTCTTGCCGGTTGGCTGGTACCGGTCATGTTGCTACTGGCGGCCGTGGTTTTCGTGTGGACCGGCGACGCCCGCCGCGCCATTACCGTGCTCATCGTCACCTGCCCCTGCGCGCTCATCCTCGCCAGCCCCACTGCTGTCATGGCCGCCATCGCCCGCGCCGCCCGTGCCGGTGTCCTCATCAAGGGCGGCCAACACCTCGAAGCCGCCGCCCGACTCCACACGATTGTCTTCGACAAAACCGGCACACTCACTCACGGCCGACCCGAAGTCACTCACACTCACCGTTTTTGCGACGAGCACACCGAAAGCCAGATGCTCCACATGGCCGCCATTGCGGAAAAACTCAGCGCTCATCCGCTCGCCGCCGCCATCCGGCGCCGGGCCGGAGCGACTCCCGACCCCACACAATTTCAGTCCCATCACGGACGCGGCGTCACCGCCACTCACAACGGCCAGCAACTCGTTGTCGGCCAGGCCTCGCTGCTGGCGGAGCAAAACGTTTCTCTCACCGATGCCCATCAGGCTCATGTCGCCGCTCATCACGACGCCGGGCACACCACCGTGCTCGTTGCTCACGACGGGAAAGTCTGTGGCACCATCTGCATTGCCGACACCGTTCGCGCCACCGCCAAACAGGCCATTGCCGACCTGCGCAAACTGGGTGTGGAAAAAGTCGTTCTCCTGACCGGCGACAACCGCCGCGTCGGTCTCCAGATTGGACGGGCACTTGGCGTGGACGAAGTCAAAGCCGAAGTCCTGCCCGAACAGAAAGCCGAGCACGTGGAATCGCTCAAAAACGGCGCCCGCGGCCGTGGCGTGGCGATGGTGGGCGACGGCATCAACGACGCTCCCGCTCTGGCCGTGGCCGATGTTGGCATTGCCATGGGCGTCACTGGCACCGATGTGGCGCACGAAGCCGCCGACATTGCGTTGATGGCCGATGACCTCGAAAAGATCGCCTTCGCCATCGGCCTCAGCCGTCAGGCCGTCCGCATCATCCAACAAGGGTTGTGGTTTGCGCTTGTTTACAATGTCGTCATGATCACCGGCGCCGCCAGCGGTCATCTTCACATGATTGGCGGCGCCATTGCTCACCAGGCCAGTAGCATTATCGTCATCCTCAACGCCATGCGCCTGTTGCGTTATCGCTGACGTCGGCGCCGCCGACCACGCTCTAGCGGAGGTGTTCGAGCAGAATCCGCGCACCGATCAGGATCAGGACAACCCCGCCGGCCAGCTCGGCGCCGCGGGCAAAAACGGCCCGAAGCCGGTTGCCCAGGGCAATGGCCAACAGGCACATCCCCGCCGTGATCAGCCCGATCAACGCGCTCGGATACCAAACGGAAATCCCGGCCAGCGCCAGACTGAGGCCGACGGCCAACGCGTCGAGGCTGGTGGCCACGGAGAGCATGACCATGGTCAGACCGCGAGTGGGATCGGTGACGGGCCGCTGTTCGGGAGGTTGAAACGACGCCCAGATCATTCGTCCGCCGACAACGACCAGCAATCCGAATGCAATCCAGTGGTCCACTCTCTGGATGTGGCGCTCAATCAACGTGCCGCACAGCCAGCCGAGCACCGGCATCAGAAACTGAAACAACCCGAAGTGGAACGCCAGACGGAACACCGCCCGCCGGTTCGCGGCGTAACCCGCGGTGGCGGCGGCCATGCAGACGGCCACGGCATCCATCGAAAGCCCCAGGGCGATCACGATAACCGTCCACAAACTCACAACGTCACTCCATTCTTGAAGAGGGCGATCTCACGGAACCCGTTCTCTTCGGCTCGCGTTTTTCGTCGGCCGCTGGCGATCTCGATGACCTGCGCCAGCAGTTCGTCAGCCAGCGCGTCCATCGTCGCGCCGCCAAGCAGGCGTCCGGCGTCGAAATCTATCCAGTGCGGTTTGCGCTCGGCCAGGGCGGAGCGGGTGGAAATTTTCAGGGTCGGCACCGGGCCGCCCAGCGGCGTGCCGCGGCCGGTGGTGAACAGGATCAGATGAACGCCGGCGGCGGCCAGCGCGGTGCAAGCGACGATGTCGTTGCCGGGGCCGCTGAGCAGATTCAGGCCGCGGGAACGAAGGCGGTCGCCGTGGTCGAGCACGTCCACAATGGGCGCCGTGCCGCCTTTCTGGATACAACCAAGGGATTTCTCCTCCAGCGTGGTGATGCCGCCTTCCTTGTTGCCGGGCGAGGGATTCTCGTACACGGGTTGGCCGTGGTCGAGGTAGTATTTCTTGAATCCGTTGAGCATGGCAACGGCGCGGTCAAAGACATCGCGGTTGACGCAGCGGTTCAAGAAACAGGTTTCCGCGCCGAACATTTCCGGCACCTCGGTCAGCACCGTGGTGCCGCCGCGCGCGACGAGGCGGTCGGAAAACGCGCCAACGAGCGGGTTGGCCGTGATACCGGAAAAGGCGTCGGAACCGCCGCATTTGAGGCCGACACGCAGTTCCGACAACGGCACGGGTTCGCGTCGGGCCGTGGCGGCGACCTCGGCCAGGGCGCGCAGAGCGCGGACGCCCTCGGCAATCTCGTCGCCGGTTTGTTGGGCGCTGAGGAATTGGTAGCGGGCGCCTTGCAGTTCGGCGCGAAAACTGTCGAGCGTGTTGTTTTCGCAACCCAGTCCGAGAAGGAGCACGCCGCCGGCGTTGGGGTGTCGTGCGAGGGAGACCAGGAGGCGATGGGTCATGGCGAGATCGTCGCCGAGTTGGGAACAGCCGTAGGGATGTTTCCAGACGAACACCTCGCCACCGAAAGCGCGGGCCATCGCCTCGGCGGTTTCATTGACACAGCCGACGGTTGGGATGATCCACAGTTCGTTGCGGATACCGACTTCGCCGTTGTCGCGACGGTAACCGTCGAAGGTCCGCGGGTCGGTCACCGGTGTCCATTCTGCGGGGATCGGCGTGTAGGAGTAGGTTTCGATGCCGGCCAGTTTCGTGCGGAGGTTGTGGGTGTGAACGGCCTGTCCGGCAGCGATGTCGGCGGTGGCGACGCCGATGGGCTGGCCGTACTTGATGATGTCGCGGCCCGACGAGATGTCGGTGGTGGCGACCTTGTGGCCGGTACAGGTGATGACGGCGACGTTGTCGCGGTGGTTCAGCCGCAACAGGACCGGTATTTGGACGGCTTGGAGGAGGCCGGAGATTTTCGTGAGGTCACAACCCCAAAACGAGGTGTTGGCGAGCGTGTCGGCCACCAGGGTCGGCGAGTCGCGGTGTTCGCGGAAGAATTGAAGGACGTGGGCTTCGTCGCGGGCGTGTTTGCCCTGGCGATAGAACTCGATGAGGGCGGCCAGCGAATAGGTCAGGTGTTTTGGGAAGCGTCCTGTGGCGCGGTGGAAATCCAGCAGTGTCGGCAGACAGCGTGTTTTCCATTTTGAAACGGAGTTCAGCGCGATGGTCAGCAGCTCGTGATGGATGAAGGGGTTTTGAAAGCGTTCGAGAACGCTCTCGGCATAAGCGCGTTTTTCGTCGGCCGGCAAGGGCACTGTCGGCACAATCTCGTCGAAGACAAGCTCGCGGATGAGTCGGGAGAAATTTGGGTCGCTCATCATTTCGCCAACGGTTTTCAGCCCGGCCAGGTGAGCGGCGAGGACGGTGGCGGTATGGGTGCCGTTGAGGATGCGGACCTTGCGGGTTCGGTACGGTTCGAGGTTGTCGGTCCAAACGACATTCAATCCGGCGCGATGAAACGGGATTTCTTCGGCCAGTGAGGGCGGGCCTTCGATGACCCAGAGGTGGAAGGACTCGCCGGCGACCAGGAGCGGGTCGTCGTAGCCCAGCTCGTCGCGCAGCCGCGCCATTTCGGTGGCGGGATGGCCCGGCACGATGCGATCCACGAGGGTGTTGAGAAAATGGTTTTTTTCGCGGAGCCACGCGAGGAACTGGTCGCCGAGATTCCACGCGACAGCGTGTTGAAGGACAATCCGTTGGAGGTTGTCGCCGTTGCGGTCAATCAGTTCGCACGGCAGGAAAACGAGGCCGGGCAGACCACGGCGGAAACGCTCGTAAAGGAGGGCGGCGACTTTTGCCGGGAACGATTGCGGGCAGGGACGAAGCGGCTCGTCGCAAGGAACGATACCCGCCTCGGTGGTGTTGGAGATGACAAAGCGGATGGTCGGCTGACAGAAACAGGCGACGGTTTCTTCCCATTGCTCGTACGGGTTCAGGCCGCGACTGACGGCACTGATGAGGCGACGGGACTCGACGGGCCTGCCGTTTTCGAGGCCGCGAAGAAGGACGGTGTAGAGGCCGTCCTGTTGGTTGAGCGCGGGAACCTGGCCACAGGGGAGCGGCTGAACGATGGCGATGCGTCCGCCGAAGAGGCCGCGTTCGTTGAGGATGTCCACCATCCAATCGGCAAAGGCGCGGAGGAAATTGCCTTCGCCGAACTGGACGATACGTTCCGGCCACGAGGGGAGCTGGCCGTCAAAATGGGATCGGTTGAGGCGCTTCATGAGTCCACTTGTATCGGAAACGCCCGGTCAGGGCAACGTCCTTCCCCTTTGGGGGTATGATCTGACGTGATGGTCCAGGTGGGGCAAGTTTCCGGCTTGCTCCAATTTGTGTGATGGACGGAGCGCTGGAGACGCTTCCGTCGGTGGACAAGCTTGCGTGGCGGGGAGGGTTGGTTTAGAAAGGCGCGTTATGAGTTTGAAGGTGGAAGATTTCAAGCACGAGTTGGCGGAGGCGCTTCGTCATTACGAGAAGTACGTCGTCTGCATTGAGAAGACGCCGGATGAGTTTTTGAAGAGTCTGGAGTCGCTGACGGCAAAGGCGATCCGGGCGTTTGAGACGAGGGCGGCAGGGTTGCGTCATGGGATTGCGTTGGACCGTCATATCACGATCATCCTGAGCGAGGCGGACGGCGCGCGGCCGTTGTGCGGGATTTACTTCAACCTTTATTCTCCGTATCGCAAGAAGTGATTGGCCGCGCGCGGCGGGCGGGGTAGTATTGGTCGGGATGCGCGGTCGGGTGGTGGGTGCTGGATGAAGATCACGACGAAACTTTCGTTGATTGTCCTGCTGCCGTTGCTGCTGTTGGTGGGAGTGGGGACGGTGTTGGTGCATTTCAATCGCCTGTTGAAGACCGAGGCGCAACGCGAATCCGTCGCCGTCGAGGCCATGCGGGAGACTTTCGAGCTGAATCTGTTGACCCACGAGTATCTGCAACAGCGCACCGCCCGCACCGAGGAACAATGGCGCCAGAAGTACGGTTCTCTGGCGGAGTTGTTGCGGACCGTGGAATTTTCGTCGCTCACCGACCAGGTGACGCTGGCGCAGGCACGTTGTGTGGTCGAGGAACTCAAAGGGCTTTTTGCCAAGCTGACGGCGTCGCCGGTTGTCTCTCAAGGATTGGAAGATCGTGTGGTCGGCCAGTTTTTGACGGAGTCACGTTCGTTGGCGTCGCTGACCTCCGCTTTGTCCCGCTCGGCGAGTCGGGCGCGGGAAAACGCCCAGCGTCGGGCCAACATGCTCACCTTGTTGTTGATTGGTGGCATGGCGGCGGGGGTGGGGACGTGGCTGTTGTTGTTGAGCCGCAGCATTACCAGGCCCATCCGTCGGTTGCATCGGGGGGCGGAACTGCTTGCGGCCGGGCAATTGGATCAGAAGATCGGCAGCGCGGCTCGCGACGAGATCGGGGAGTTGTCGCGGGCGTTTGACAGCATGGCCGAGTCGTTGCGGCAACGGATTGCGGAGCGGGATCAGGCACTGGAGGAATTGCGCCGCCACCGCGATCATCTGGAGGAGTTGGTGCAGGAGCGCACCGCCGCGCTGGCTCGTTCCAATGCCGAGTTGGAGCGATTTGCCTATGTGGCCAGTCATGATTTGCGCGAGCCGTTGCGGATGGTGACCAGTTTTATCCAGTTGCTTGACCGTCGGTATCATGCCGTGTTTGACGCGGAAGCGCTTCAGCACATCCACTTTGTCATTGACGGTGCGCGGCGCATGGACACGTTGATTCAGAATCTGCTCGATTACGCTCGCATCGGCATTCACGGTCGGGAGTTTGCCACGGTGGATTGCAATCAGATGATTCGAACGGTGTTTCGGCATCTGGCGCCATCCATCCGCGACACGCGGGCCGTGATTGCGGTGAATGCTCCTTTGCCGGTGGTTCAGGGCGACGAGGTTCAGCTTGTTCAGTTGTTTCAGAATCTCATCGGCAACGCCATTAAGTTTTGCCGCGAAGGGGTGCCGCCTCGGATCGAGGTGAGCGGTTGGTCGGAGGGGGCGGACTGGCATTTCAGTGTCCGGGACAACGGGATCGGGATCGAGCCGCGGTTTTTCGAGCGGATTTTTGTGATTTTCCAGCGGTTGCACGGGCGCGAGGAGTATCCCGGAACCGGCATTGGCCTGGCCATTTGCAAAAAAATTGTCGAGCGCCATGGCGGTCGCATCTGGGTTGAATCGCAACCGTCGGATGGTTCTGTTTTTCACTTTACGCTTCCCCAACGGCCATCGGCCAAGTTATAAGTACATCCGCAGGCAGTCCGAGCGGGGAGGGACACTCGATGACACAGCCAACCTGTTGCCGGAATGGAAAACGGATGTTCGCGGTGTGTGTTATTTCCTTTTTTGGCTTCTGGCCGGGTTTCCTCGGTGCCGCTGAAAAGACCAACGACGATGCCGCGGCCACGGCGACGCTGAAGAAGTTGTCGCTGGAACAATTGATGAGCATCGAGGTTCGGGAAGTGGCCACGTTGACCCAGACGAAGCAACGGCTCATTCCCGCCACGGTCAACACGATGGACGCGCGCACGATTCAGGAGAGCGGCGCGCGGGATCTGAACGAGTTGCTGGACATTGGCACCACCGATGGCCAGGTGATTTTGCATCACTCGCACGTGGATCATTTTGGGATGCGCGGCATCATCAGCGACCGCGAAGACAAGTACCTGTTGCGGGTGAACGGCCAGGTAATGAACCAACGCATGTATGTGGGCGCGGATGCCGAGCGGTACCTGCCGTTGTTGGGGGACCTGCGAAAGGTGTCCGTGGTGTACGGGCCCGGCTCGGCGACCTACGGGGCCGGGGCGTTGGCCGGTGTGATCAACCTGGAAACCTACAATGGACTGACATTTCAGGGAGCCGACGCCCAGTTTCGTCAGGGGTTTCTCAACGAGATGAGTATCGGCGAAGTGCGGTTTGGGCATCCATTCAGCAAGGATTCCGGTTTGTTTTTGTATTACGGTGTTGCCGATCGTCGCGGGGCCGATTCGGACTACGTGTTTGGCAAGAGCTTTGTGACTCCCAATCCTGCCTCGGCAGACGTCGTGGCGGGCCAACCGGTGGCATTTCCGGTGAATCGGTTGAACGGCGCGGCCTACGGCGATCTGTTGCACAAGGCTCATATCAGCTACGTCAACGGCCCCTTCGAGGTCTGGGCGCGGTACACCGAGGGGGGCGTTCACCTGCGCCCGGAGCGGTCGGTATTGTCGGCGACAACCAACCAGATTGATGAGACGCTGGGGTTTGTGTCGTTTGACCGGCAATTTACGTTTGTCACGGCCTACAAGCGGGATCTTTCGCCAACGTTCAATCTCGATGCCCAGTTGAGTTACACCTATCATCTGAACACCTACGACCGAAGCGCGCCCGGCGTGACGAATGTTCCTTCGGTGTACAGTCTGATTCCTCTGGACCGGGAGGAAAACGTCATTCGCGGTCGGCTGATTGGCAACTGGAAGCCGCTCGAAGCACATGCACTGGCTCTCGGTGTGGAGTATTCGCACAATCTCTATCACGGACGTACCTCCAATGACGAGCGGGTGCCGTTGGACAGTTGGGCAACGGAGACCGTTTCGTTCATGGCCGAACACCAGTGGACCATCAACGAACAGTGGACCAGCTTTCTGAGCGGCCGCGTGGATAAGGACAGTTACTCCGACTGGCTTTTTTCGCCGCGGGCGGCCCTGGTGTTCACGCCCGGCGAGAAAGACACCTGGAAACTGATCGGTGCCCGCGCCATGCGGCGCAGCGGCGACGCGGAGTTGCGCCGTATCTATGTCACATCGGGTCAGAAAGGGCAGGAAGAAACAATGTACAGCCTCGAATTGCGTTACGATCGCCAGCCGGACGCGCGCTGGCGGCTGGGCATGGGCGCCTACATCGAGGATTATTATGCCATCGGAATCGTCCAGCAATTTGGCGAACCGGCCTACTCAACCTCCGCGGGCCAGTTCCTCATCTTCGGCCTTGAACCCGAAATCAGTTGGAGCAACCGGCAGACCCGCGTGACGTTGTCGCACGCTTACACACAGTTGCTGGATGCCCGGCGGGCGCAACCCGGTCAGGGGATTTCGGCCATGGCTTACGGCTACGGCGACAGCCTGGCGAACTGGGCCGATCACGTCACCAAATTGACCGTCATCCATGAATTCACCAAACAATGGTCAGCCAGCACCTCGTTGCGGGTGTATTGGGGGCTGCCCGGAGCAGAGGACCTCGCGCATTGGAACAACTCCCTGGCCACTCCCTACAACCTGGCATTGACCGATCCCGGTTACGACAAGGCATTTGGGCCGAACGTCTATTGGAACGCCGGCCTGGAGTTTCGGCCCAACAAACATCTGACCATCCGTGCCGATCTGTTCAACATCGTCGGCTGGTTCGACGAGACACTCAGCAAGCGCAACTACATCCTACGCGGTTCCGAATATTCCGTGGAGGCTCCATCCGTGATGCTCTCGGCGCGATTGACCTATTGAACAGGCATTCCCATGCGACCCTGCGCGCTCCTCATTCATCAACAACTACGGTGGCTGACGGTGGCGTCTCTTCTAATCGCATTATCCGCATTGTCTGGCGCGACATGTTTCGCGCAGACCGCATCGGCAGCGTACACCGAATACCAGATCAAAGCGGCCTTCCTGTTCAACTTCACCCGGTTCATCGAATGGCCCACCAACGCCTTTGCCCGTGCCGACGCGCCGCTGCTGATCGGCGTGCTTGGCGACAACCCGTTTGGCACGGCGCTGGCCGAGACCGTCGAAGGCGAAACCGTCCATGGCCGCAACATCGTCATCAAACACTCCCGTCGCCTCGAAGATCTGCGGGTCTGCCATCTGGTGTTCATCAGCCGATCCGAAAAGAACCGCCTGCCCCAGATTCTGGCAGCATTGAAACCAGGCTCCGTCGTTACCGTCAGCGACCTTGATCAGTTTGCCCGTCAGGGAGGCATGATTGGATTTATGACGCTGGAAAACAAACTGCGTTTCGAGATCAATCTCAAGGCAGCCGACGCGGCCGGGGTCAGGATCAGTTCCAAGCTCATCACCCTGGCCATTGCCGTGTACTCCGAACAGGGGAAAGGACGCGACTGAGATGCGACGGTGGCCACAGATGGGTGTTCGCCGCAAACTGTTGCTGATGATGCAGGTCACCAGCGGGGTGGCCGTGTTGCTGGCCTGCGCCGTGTTCATGGCCTACATCTGGTTCAACGTCCGCAAGGTGCTGGCACGCGACCTGATCGTGCTGGCCGACGTAATCGCCAACAACAGCACGGCAGCCCTGACGTTCGACGATGCCGCGGCGGGACGGGAAACGTTGCAGGCTTTACGGGCGCGTCCCCATATTCTGCGGGCCGATTTGTACGATCGGAACGGGCAGCTTTTCGCCTCGTTTGTGGGGCCGGACGGCGATCCGTTGGCGTCGCCTCCGCCGCCTCCGCCGGATGGCGAGCAGTTTGGAAAAGACCGCCTGAAAGTGACCCGCCCGGTCGCGCTCCAGAACCGTCGGATCGGAACGATTTACATTGAAAGCTCGCTGGAACCGGTCCGGGAACAACTCCGCGTGTACGGTGTCGCCGCGATTTTTGTTATTTTGATGGCCATTTCGGCTTCGCTGGTATTGTCCAGCATCCTGCAACGCACGGTGTCCGAACCGGTGCTCGCGTTGATGCGGACCGCCCAACAGATTGCCCAGAGCGGCGACTATTCCCTGCGAGCCGTGTCGCCGAGCAAGGACGAGATCGGCCAACTCACCCGTATCTTCAACCAGATGCTCGACGGCATCCAGCAGACCGAAGAAAAACTGCAGCGCGAAATCGTCGAACGCCGCCGGGCAGAGGAGGAAGTTCGCCGTCACCGCGACCATCTCGAAGAGCTGGTCCGGGAACGCACCGGCGCCCTGCAACTGGCCAACGACCGCCTGAAACAGGCCTCCGAGGCGCTGACCCGTTCCAATGCCGAACTGGAGCAGTTCGCCTATGCGGCCTCACACGACCTGCGGGAGCCGCTGCGCACCATTATCAACTTTGTCCAACTGCTCCAAGAACGACTCAAGAGCAAGCTCGACGCGACGGACGAGCGTTACATGGGATTTATCACCGACGCCACAAAACGAATGGATACGCTGATTCAGGACCTGTTGCAGTACGCCCGGCTGGAGACGCGCGCCCAGCCGTTCCAACCCGTCAACTGCAATACGGTCCTCCAACTGGTCAAAGAGAACCTCCGCACCACCATTGAGGAAACCCGCGCCGAAATCACCCATGATCACCCGTTGCCGATCGTGCGGGGCGACATCACCCAATTGACGCAGCTTTTCCAGAATTTGATCGGCAACGGCATCAAGTTCCGACGCCCCGAAGAACCGCCCCGGCTCCACATCGGCGCCACCAAACAAAATGAGGAATGGATCTTCAGTGTCCACGACAACGGCATTGGCATTGACCCGCAGTATTTCCAACGGATTTTCGTCATTTTCGAGCGCCTTCACCCGCAGGACAAATACCCCGGCACCGGCATCGGCCTGGCCATCTGCCGCAAAATCGTCGAACGCCACGGCGGACGCATCTGGGTCGAATCCGAACCCGGCAAAGGCTCCACGTTCTTCTTCACCCTACCCGTCTCCAGCGCGTTCTCACAAAGTGCTGGCTGACACGGCTATTTTCCAGTACGTTGCAACCGCGGATCCGCGAGAAAAATGAACGAACTCTATCGGAAACTGCTGGAGTTCACCGGCGACGGCGTGCATTGCTACACCGTGGACGAGGGCCGGATCCTGATGGCCAATCGCGGGTTTGTCCGCATCCTGGACCTCGATGTCCCGCCAGAAGCCGTGGTGGGCCGGACACTGACGGAAATCATGGTGTATGTCGAGGCACCGGGCACCATCCGCCGTGCCCTGGAAAAAACCGGCGAAATCCACAACTTCGAGTATCACTTCAAGACACTGAAAGGCGAGGAGCGCTGGGTGCTGCACGACTCGTTCCTCGCCACCGATCCCGGCAGTGGCAAGAAAATCGTTCAAGCCATCATCCGCGATATCACCCCGTTCAAACGCACCGAGCAACGTCTCGAAGCCCTGGTGCGCCTTTACGAGATGTCGGACGCGCTGCCGGAAGCGATTGCCCAGTTTGCCCTGGAAGAAGGGGTCCGACTCACCGGCAGCCAATTCGGTTGTCTCGGTTTCCTCGATGAGAAAGAAGTCGCTCTGACGATCCGTCACTGGTCAAGGAAGGCGCCCGCTGAATGTCGTCTCGAAAACAAATCTACAGCCATCCCCCTCCAGGAAGGAACATGGTGGGCGCAAGCCGCACAACAACGAACCCCCGTCATCGTCAATGACTGCTCATCCTTCCCGCGCTTAAGACAATCGCATCCTTTTCTTGTCCGTTTCATGAGCCTGCCGGTATTTGACGGCTCCCGCCTGGTCGCCGTCGTCACCGTTGCGAACAAGAACCCGCCCTACGACGAAGCGGACAAACGGCAACTCGGCCTGCTGATGACGGGTATGTGGCAATTGCTTCGTCGCCGCCATATCGAGGAGCAATTGCGCCAGCACCAGACGCACCTTGAACTGCTGGTCAGCCAGCGAACCTCCGAGCTGGCCCATTCCAACGCCGCGCTCCAGATGCAAATCAACGAGTACGCCCGCATCGAAAAAGCTCTCCGCGAAAGCGAGGAACGTTTCCGCCTGGCCATGACCAGCGCACCGCTGGCGCTATTCCACCACGACCGCAATCTCCGTTACACCTGGTTTCACTATCCGAAGGCGCCCTTCCCCACGCGCGATTTCATCGGCAAGACCGATGCCGAACTTCTGCCCGCCGAAGAAGCGGCACAGTGGACCGCATTCAAGAGCGGCGTCCTCACCACCGGCACCGGCGCCCGCGCGGAACTGCCTTTTACCCATCTGGGAATCACCTACTTTTTTGATCTCACCGTTGAACCGCTCCGCGACGCCCAAAACAAAATCGCCGGGCTGACCGGCATCGCTCTCGATGTCACGGAACGCCGCCGCGCCGAAGAGACGGCTCGACGCGAGGCCGAACTGCTTCGGTTGACGCACGACGCCATTTTTGTGTGCGACATGGAGGGACGCATCCAGTTTTGGAATCACGGCGCGGAGGAAACCTACGGTTGGCAACAGAACGAGGTCATTGGGCGAACGGCGCAGCAATTGCTGGGCACTCATTTCCCCAAGCCGCTGGACCAAATCACCGAGGAACTGCTCCAAACCGGCCGTTGGGAGGGCGAGTTGGAACAGTTGACGCGCAACGGGGAACACGTCGTTGTCGCCAGTCGCTGGGTGTTGGTGCGCGATGAACAGGGGCGCCCCACCGGCACGTTGCGCATCAACAACGACATCACCGAACGCAAGCGCATGGAGGAAAACCTGCGCCTCTCCAATGCCGAGTTGGAACAATTCGCCTATGCCGCCTCTCACGACCTGAAGGAACCGCTGCGAAGCATTTACGGGTTTCTCGAACTGCTTCGACATCGTTACGAGGGCAAACTCGGTCCGGATGCCGACGAGTACATCAACTACGCCGTGGACGGCGCCCTGCGAATGCGCAAGCTCATTGACAACCTGCTGGAATACTCGCGCGTCGGGCGGCGCGATCAATCCCCGTCGCCGGTGGATTGCGCCGTCATCTTGAAAACGGTCATCACCAATCTCCAGCCCGATCTCGTCGAAAAACACGGGCGCATCACCTGGGATCCGCTTCCCACCGTCATGGGTAACCCGGTTGAGCTGAGCCAGTTGTTCCAAAATCTCATTGCCAATGCCATCAAGTTCCACGGCCCACAACCGCCCGAAATCCATGTCGGCGCCGTTCTCCAGGGTCGCGAATGGCGTTTCCATGTCCGCGACAACGGCATCGGCATCCACCCGAAAGATTTCGACCGCATCTTCGTCATCTTCCAGCGTCTTCACAACCGCGACGAATATCCCGGCACGGGCATCGGCCTGTCGCTCTGCAAAAAAATCGTCGAACGCCACGGCGGACGCATCTGGGTCGAATCCGAACCCGGCAAAGGCTCCACGTTCTTCTTCACCCTACCCGTCATTGGAGAGGCATCCCCATGAACCAGTTACCCTTCAACAAACCCATCGAAGTCCTCCTCGTCGAAGACAACCCCGGCGATATCGTTCTCACCAAGGAAGCGTTGCGCGACGACAAGCTCACCATCAACCTCAACGTCGTCAACAACGGCGAGCAAGCCATGGATTACCTCTGTCGCCGCGGCGCCTACACCCGTGCCGTTCGTCCCGACCTCATTCTTCTCGACCTCAATCTCCCCAAAAAGGACGGACGCGAAGTGCTGGCCGAAATCAAAAATGATCTCGCGCTCCGCAACATTCCCGTCGTCGTCCTCACCACCTCCCAGGCGGAGGAAGACATCCTCAAAGCCTACGCCCTCAATGCCAATTGTTACGTCCAGAAACCCATTGACCTGGAACAATTCATGAAAGTCGTCAAAAGTATCGAATCGTTCTGGTTCACCGTCGTGAAACTGCCCGAATCCTGACCCCATGAATCCTTCCGCCATTCGCATCCTGCTCATCGAGGACAACCCGACCGACGCCCGTCTGCTCGCCGAAATGCTTCGAGAGACCGCTCCCTTTGCTTTTGAATTGGTCTGGATGGATCGCCTGGCCAAAGCCCTCGATTATCTTGCGCACAACAACGTGGATGTCACACTCGCGGACCTCTCCCTGCCCGATGCGACTGGATTGGACACCGTGATCCGCACCCGCCAGCAAAATTCCGATCTCCCCATCATCGTCCTCACCGGTTCTTCCAGCGACGAAAAAGCCATTGCCGCCCTCCGCGCCGGCGCGCAGGATTACCTCATCAAGGGCTGGGCCGACAGCGAACTCATCATCCGCACCGTTCGCTACGCCATCGAACGAAAACGCACCGAAGCCGAACTCGCCCGCTATGCCCGCGAACTGCAGGCCCGCAACGAGCAAATCCAATCCGACCTTCTGCTCGCCCGTGAGATTCAGCTTGCCCTTCTTCCTCATTCCTATCCCATCTATCCCCCCAACGTCGCGCCCGAACAATCCATTATCCAGTTCCACCACCATTACCAACCGGCCGCTTATCTTGCCGGCGATTTCTTCGATGTCTTTTCCATTACCGACACCCGCGTTGGCGTCTTCATTTGCGATGTCATGGGGCACGGCATCCGTGCCGCACTCATCACCGCGATGATTCGTCCCCTGGTGGACGAACTCACCTCCAAGGCGTCCGACCCCGATGTGTTGCTTGGCGAAATCAACCAGGAACTGGTCGCCATTCTCCGCCAGGCCAATTCCACCGTTTTCGCCACCGCCTTCTACATGGTCATGGACCTTCAGCAACGCCGGCTTTGTTACGCCAACGCCGGCCATCCGTCCCCGCTGATCCTTCAACCCCATCGCAATCGCGTGATCCCCATTCCTTCGCATCAGGCGTCCGGCCCCGCCCTCGGACTCTTCCCCAATTCTGTTTACAGTACCATCCAATCTCCCATCGAATCCGGCGACACGCTCTTCCTTTATACCGATGGCCTTTTCGAAGCGACCAACGCCAACGAGGAGGAATACGGCCTGCAACGGCTCCAAGAGGCCATCCAACAACGGCTTCACCAACCGCCCCGGACATTGTTTGCCGAGTTGCTGGCGGATGTGCAGCAATTCACAGGGACAAAAGAGTTTCCGGACGACGTCTGTCTTCTTGGCATCGAGATGCGCTGAGTTACCGACGCCACCGCATCGCCGCCAGCGTCAACACGGCCGACGCCACCGCCCCAATCCCCAACCACTCCAAGATCGTCTCCGACGGCGTTTCCTGAAAAAACTTCGTCCCAAATTGCAGCCAGAATGCCACCAGCATCGTCAGCGACGTCAACATCCCGCGCGCCGCGAACACCGCGCCGCGCCGTGTTTCTTCGACCTGCTCCTGCATTTTCGCATCAATGAAGATCATCACCGTCGCGCCCACCGCTCCCAGCGCCACCATCAAGGGTACCACGCGCCACACCTCCGCCGTTCGGCTCATCAACCACAAGGCCACTCCGCCCAGCACCAACTGAACAAACGGTACCCACTCCGATTTCGTCCACGGTTTTCCCCGACCAAACGCCGCCAGGCCGATTGCCGCTCCCACTCCGCCCGCGCCGATCAAATACCCCAATCCGCCTGTTCGCAACCCCAACGTGTTCAACGCATACCCCACAAGCGCCACCACCAACACTCCCAGCAAGAAAGCGAACACTCCTGCCAACCACACCAACGGCAACGCCGTCCGATGTCGCACCAGATACATCAATCCCGTCCGCAACTCCTCCCATCCTCCCGGCGCTCTCCCGTTGGCATCCTGCGCTGTCGCATGCGCCGGCATCTTGATCCGCCAGAGCAACACCACGCTCACCATGTAGGCCACGGCATTTGTCAGCACGCCCACCTGCACCCCGCAGGTCTCCGCCACAAATCCGCCCAGCGCCCGTCCACCGACCGTTGTCACCGCCAGTGTCACCGCAAACAACGTATTGGCCTGCACCAGGCGTTCTTTGCCGATCAGATTCGGCAACAACGCATACCGGGCCGGGTAATAAAAGGTCGTCACCGCTCCGATCACGAAGATCAACGAATAGACCACCCACAAATGCCGTTCTTCCACCCGTCCGGTCAGCAACGGTTGCAACCACAACGCAATCCCCAACACCACCAGCACACGAAAGGCGTCGCTCACCATCAACACCGTTCGCCGTTGCCACCGGTCCAGATAGGCCATCGCCACCGGTCCCAACAACAATCCCGGCAACGCCACCGCAAACAACATTTTTGCCGTCTCCACCCGCTCATCGTACTGATGCGTGCGGAACAATTCCAACAGCCCCATCTGCATCAGGGCATCTCCCAGCGCCAACACCACCATCGAAGCCCACAACCGACGGAACCCGGCGTTTTGGAACAGACTCCACATGGTTAGCGGTGTTCCTCGATGAAGGTTCTCATGTCCGTCGGCAACGGCGCCCGCCAGGTCATCCGTTCCTGCGTCGTCGGATGCCGGGCCGTCACCGCCGCCGCGTGCAACGCCTGTCGGGGCAACAACAAATGTTTCAACATCTCCTCTGTCACGCCTTTCTCGATGAATTCCAGGTACCATTTTTCATCCGGGCCGTACACCTTGTCGCCCACAATCGGATGTCCCAGCCAAGCCAGATGCACCCGCACCTGGTGCGCTCGTCCCGTCCGCGCCCACACGCGCACCACCGAGAATCCCCGGCCCATATTGTTGTGATCATCATGACAAAATGTTTGGCTGGTTTCCGCCCGCTGCTGTCCGCCCGACAACCAGTCGGTGACCTCGTACTCCGTCACGCTCGGTCGCCCGCCGACGGGGTCCACCACGCGTTTTGTGTACACCATCGAATCTTTGGTCACCGCAATCGGCTGATCCACCACCCCGCGCGGCTGCGCGAATCGTCCCCAGCAAATGGCGATGTACTCCTTTTCAATCTGCCGCCGCAACATCTGTTTTCCCAGGATTCGCGCCGCCCGTTCGTTGTTGGCCACCACCACCACGCCGCTGGTCTCGCGGTCGAGTCGGTTCAACAATCGCGGCGTTGTCACGCCGCGCGCGCGCACCCAGGCGGTCAACGACGCCTGAGCGGGACGCGACGCCGAATGGCACACCATGTTGCCCGGCTTGTCCACCACCAACAAATCGGCATCCTCGAAAAGCACCACCGGCTCGTTCACGATGTCGTTCCAAACTGAAGTTCCACCAGCCGCGCGTATCGGCCGCCGCGCGCCGCCAGTTCCGCGTGGGTGCCCTGTTCGGCAATGACGCCCTCGTCCAACAGCAATACTCGGGTCGCGTCGCGAATCGTCGAGAGTCGGTGCGCCACCACCAGCACGGTTCGCCCCACCCGCAACCGTCGCAGCGCCTGCAACACCGCCGCCTCCGTTTCCGCGTCCAGTGCCGTGGTCGGTTCGTCCAGAATCAGGATCGGCGAGTTTTTCAGAAAGGCGCGGGCCAGCGCCAACCGTTGTCGTTGGCCGCCGCTGAGGTTGCCGCCGCGTTCCTGCAGTGGTGTGTCGTAGCCCTGGGGCATTGCCAGGATGAACTCGTGCGCTTCGGCCTGTTTGGCCGCTTCGATGATCTGTTCGCGAGAGGCATCGGGCCGTCCGTATGCGATGTTTTCCGCGACGCTGGAGGAGAACAACACCGGTTCCTGCGGCAGGATGCTGATCTGTCGCCGCAACGACCGGTACTGATACTCGCGGATGTCCGTGCCGTCCACCAGCACCCGTCCCTTTTGCGGGTCGTAAAACCGCAACAACAGGCTCAGCAAGGTGGACTTGCCCGAACCGGTCGGGCCGATCAGCGCCACCAGTTCGCCGGGATGAGCTTCCAAATCCACGCCTTTCAGCACGGGTTTTTCCGGATCGTATCCGAACCAAACCTGTTCGTATCGGACCTCGCCCCGACACTGTGTCAATGGTCGCGCATGGACCGAGTCCCGGATTACGGGGTTGGTTCCCAGGATTTCCACCACCCGTCGAAACGGCGCCATGGCGCCCTGAACCGCCGTGGCCAATCCGCTGATCTGCGTCATTGGCCCGTAAAACATGCCGACATAGGTGATGAACACCAGCAATTCGCCGACGCTCAGCCGGCCCGCCAGCACCCGTTGTCCGCCCACCCAGACAATGGCCACCGTGCCCGCCGCCGTGATCATGCTGGCAGCAAATCCGACCATGACCTGTTGGCGGGTCATTTGTTGGTTGGCTTCGACGGATTTGTTGGTGCCCTCCTCGAACCGTCGCCGCTCGTCGTCCTCGCGCACAAACGCCTGGACCGTCCGAATGGCCGTGAGTGTTTCCTGGATGAGCGCGTTCAGTTTGCCTTCGCGTTCGTGGTACAGCACGGAGGAGGCGCCGATGCGGTTTCCGTAAAACTTGATGGTCCACCACAACGCCGGCGCCACCGCCGAGGCCAGTAACGTCAGCATTCGGTCGAATTGCCACATCACCACCAGCATCCCCGCCAGCATCGCCACGGCGTTGACCAGCGGCACCACGCCGCTGTTGAAAATCGTCTGGATCGAATACGTGTCCCAGGTAACCCGGTAGCTGGTGTCGCCCACGGGCCGTCGTTCGTGAAACAGCAGCGACAGTTTTTGCATGTGATCATACAACCGGCACCGCAGATCATGGGTCATCTCCAGTCCGGCCCGCACCAGATACAGCGTCCCCCAGGCGTTCAGTCCGTGCCGCGCAAAATAGACCAACAACAACAGTCCGCATACCACCGGCAGGGCCGCGGTTTTGTCGGTCGTCCACACCGACAACCATCGCGGCAACGGCGATTTGTCGGTGAGAATCGAGTCCACGAGGACCTGGATGGGCCACGGTTGATAGAGACTCGCCGCCACCGACAACAGCGACAGCGCAAATCCCGCCGATGCCTTGCGCCATTGCGCCCACATCAAGGGTTTGGCCAGCCGCCACGCCTTTTGATTGTCCGTCATCACCCTCATGGACGCGCCAATGATGCCAGATCATCAACGGAATGACCAGTGACAATGACGGCAGCGGTCGGCGCGACCGGGGCAGCCTTATCCGTGCGCTTTTCCCACCAGCGCCGACACGGTGGTCTTGTGTTTGGCAAGATATTTCTCCAGTCCCTTCTTGATCTCAACAAACACGTCCGGGTACACAAACCACGCGGTGCCGACCTGCACGGCGCTGGCGCCGGCCAGCAGATACTCGACGGTGTCCTGCCATGTGGAGATGCCGCCGATGCCGAGGATCGGCACCCGACGACTGCGGCATTCGGGAATCTTGGCAAAACAATCCCAGACCATGCAGAGGCCGACGGGTTTGACGGCGGGACCGGACAGCCCGGCGGCAACATTGGCGAAGTACGGTTTCTGGGCGCGGATGTCAATGGCGACACCGCGCAGCGTGTTGATCATCGAAAGCGCGTCGGTGCCCGCCGCGATGGCGGCTTTGGCGGGGACGGTGATGTCGGTAATGTTGGGGGTAAGTTTGGTGATGATCAGCGCGTTGGCGGATTCCTTTTTCACGGCGCGGACAATCTGCTCGACGGCCACGGGGTCAATACCGAAGCTGACGCCGCCGTGTTTGATGTTCGGGCAGGAGACGTTGATTTCCAGCCCGGCCACGTCGGGAGCGCCTTCAAGGATGCGGGCGGCCAGCGCGCCGTATTCTTCGACGGAGTTGGCGGAGATGTTGACGAGGATCGGCAGGCCGTAGCGGCGGAGTTTCGGGAGGTCTTCGGCCAGAAAACGGTCGGCGCCCTTGTTTTGGAGGCCGATGGAGTTGAGGATGCCGGCGCGGGTTTCGATGATGCGCGGTTCGGGGTTGCCCTGGCGCGGGGCGAGCGTGACGCCCTTGGTGACGAATGCGCCGAGCGCCGCGACGGTCGTTCGGGCGTCGGCCAGCGCGGCCAGTTCATCGGCGCTGCCGGAGGTGCCGGAGGCGGTCAACAGCGGGGTGCGCAGCCGCAGGCGACCGAGGGTGGTTTGGAGAGGTGATTGTTCCATAGGATGTCCTTTGCGTCAAACAGCGGGCCTTCCTTGCAGACCCGCGCAAACTCTTCGGCGCCGTCGGGGCGACGAACTTTCTGCACGCAGGAGAAACAGACGCCGATGCCGCAGCCCATGCGTTTTTCCAAAAGCACTTTCAGCGGCACACCGGCGTCGCGACAGATGTCGGCCATCACTTCCATCATCCGGTTCGGGCCGCAGGTAATGGCCATTGGTTTCCCGCAAGCCGTGGCGAGAAACCGCCGGTATTGTTCGGGAACCAGACCGTGGAAGAGATTTTCCGGCGGGAGACGGCGGATGCGTCGGGGAGGCGCGACATCGCAGGAGACAAAGATGTCGGCAGGCGCCACCCCGGCGGCGAGGAAATCGTCCACGTACACATAGGCGTCGCGCGGTTTTTCGCCGAAGGTGGCGGCCAGTTCATCGCGGTAGCGCAGGGATTGGACCGTGGCGATGCCGAGAAACACTTTCACACGAAACGCATGGAACCGCAGCGCCTCGATGAGAGTGATCAACGGTGCCATGCCGACGCCACCGCCGACGAGGTGGACCTCCTCGATGCCGTCGGCACGGAGGCGGCGAACGTCAAACGGCTGGCCGAGCGGGCCGATCATGTGGACGCGGTCTCCGCGTTTGAGCCGGGTCATCAGCGGTGTGCCGAGAGCGTCGGGCAACACCTTGTAGAGCATGTCAAATCGGTCGGGCGCGGGCAAATAAAGGAACGGCGTCAGTGACGTCGGCAGGTCAAGTCGTTTGAGGTAGTCGGCGGGAAAATGGGGATGAAAATCCCGGCAGATGCCGAAGGGGCGTTTCAGCAGGGGTTGTGGCGTCCGGTCCACGGCGTCGCGCCATTTGCCGCGACAGACGGCGCGGAGGCCGAGCGGGGCGCGGACGGGGCGGACATCCATCATGAAGAATTGCGGGGGACGAAGGTGACGGAGTTCCTCCGCCTGGAAAGCGAGTTGGTAATGGGTGTCGCCGACAGGGGTGTTGGCGATGACGGTCGCGGTAAAGGAAGCGATGGCGGGAGGCGGCAGCTCGACGGGATGGCCGGTTTGCAATTCTTCGAGCGAGGCAAACAGGGCGCGTGGAAATTTGTCGGCGAGTTTGGGAGCGCGGAGCCGTTCCATTTCGGCGTGGGAGGAGGCGATCACGATGGCGAGGTGTCGAAACCGTTGGCCATCGTGCCGGGCGATGGCGGCGATCTCGGGGCTGGGCCGGTTGAAGAAGCGGATGCGACGATCCTTGCGGACGGCTTCGGTTCCGCGCAGGATCCAGCCGTCGCGGGCGAGGAGATTCTGGATGAGGATTGGCAGCACGAGGAGACTTCTAACGTGATTTGGCAAACAACACAAGAGCCTGCTATATTCGGATGGCGGAGGAAGTAAAGTGAACGCGGAAGTCCAAAAACATCTGGAGTACGCTTCCGGCTATCTCGAATTAAAGATGCTCGATGACGCATTGCAGGAGACCGATGCGGCGCTGGCGCTGGAGCCGCACAACCCGCACGCCATCGCGATGAAATCGGCGATTCTCTGGTACCAGAACCGCTTGAAGGAGGCAGAGCCGTTCATGGCCGAGTTGGCGGAGCTGAACCCGCGAGATTCGGGCATCTGGATCAACCTCGCCTACATCCGCCGGCGCACACAATCAGTGGAGGCGGCGGCGGAAACGCTGCAGCACGCTTTCGATGCGAATCCGCGCGATCCGCTGGCGCACTTCAACATGGCCTGTTACCGGGCGGCGCAAAATCGGACGGAAGAGGCGCTGGCGTTGTTGCGCAACGCTCTGTCGTTGGATCCGAAACTGCGCGACCTGGCCAGAGCCGAGCCGGATTTCCAGCCGTTACGCGGGTTGCCGGCTTTTCAGAAGCTGATCAGCGGCGAGGAGGCAGACCCGCGTCGCGCCTGAGTTTCTCGATGTCGAGTTGCCGGAGGTACTCGACGAGGTTTTTCCAAACGGCGTGATAGCCGAAGCCGCCGGTGGTCATTTCTTGGAGGGCGTCGTCCCTGCTCCAACCCTGAACGGCCATGCGATAGATGGCGCACATCAAGCCGGTCCGGTCGGCCCCGTGTTGGCAGTGAACGAAGACGGGGGTGTTGTTGGTGTCGGTCACGATTTTCAAAAACCGGGTAATTTCGTGGTCTTCCGCGTGCCAGGCCTTGAAATAGATATGTTCCCGGCGCAGGGGCAATTCGCCAATTTCGTCGCGGTCGCTGTGGAAGGATCGGAGGTTGACGACGGTTTTGATGCCGAGGCGTTGGAGTTGTCGCATTCCCTCGCGGGTCGGTTGCGCGCCGCGATAGAGGGTGTCGCTGACCTTGTGGAAATTCGGTAGTCCCGGTTTGACGATCGGTTGCGCCCACTGTGGCGGTCGGTTGGTGTCGGTTTGTGCCGCCGCCAGGGAGGCGGTGATACACGCCAGCAGTAGGCCAAGGAGCGTTTTCATGAGAGGAATGCTGTCAGGTCGCGGCAGACATGGCGTGGCCGATAGGCAAACCGTTGCAAATCGGCCTCGGTGGTCACGCCGGTCAGCACCAGGACGGTTTCGATACCGGATTCGATGCCGGCAACGATGTCGGTGTCCATCCGGTCGCCGATGATGACGGTTTCGGAACGTCGGCAACCGAGTCGTTGGAGGGCGTGGCGCATGATCAGTGGATTGGGTTTTCCGACAAAGTAAGCGGCGGCTCCCGTGGAAAGCTCGATGGGCGCGATGAGGGCCTTGGTGGCCGGCACCAGGCCGCCTTCGACCGGGCCGGTCACGTCGGGGTTGGTGCCGATGAGTTTGGCGCCTTTCAGGACGAGGCGGATGGCGCGGGTGATCTGCTCGTAGTTGTAGCTGCGGGTTTCGCCCACGACCACGTAGTCGGGGTTGATCTCGTTGAGGGTGAACCCGGCCTCGTACAGCGCGTTGGTCAGTCCGGCCTCGCCAATCACGAAGGCGCTGCCGCCGGGTTTCTGGCTGGCCAGGAACGCCGCCGTGGCCAGGGCACTGGTGTAGAAGTGTTCCTCCTCGACCTTGATGCCGAGGCGGGTGAGTTTCTGGCGCAGTTCGCGCGGGGTGCGCTCGCTGCTGTTGGTGAGGAACAGGAACTTTTTCTTTTCCTGACGCAGCCACGCCACAAATTCCGCGGCGCCCGGCAACAGGCGGTTACCGTGATAGAGAACGCCGTCCATATCAATGATGAATCCGTTATTGGCGCGAACGGCAGCGAATTCACTCATGATCTCTTGTCCTTCTGGCTGCGGCGTTCATGTCGCCGCATCCCCGCAGGTCATTGAAGTCTCCGCCTTGCGTGTTCGGGCGTGGAACTCTTGCAACGAGTGGACCTTCAGGCCGCGCTCGCGGAGGGTTTTGATGCCCAGAGCCGCCGCCCGGGCGCCGGCGAGGGTTGTCATGATCGAGATGCGGTGTTGGACGGCGGTGGTGCGGATTTTGACTTCGTCGGCGCGCGGGGCCTTGCCGGCGGGGGTGTTGATGATGAGTTGGATTTCGCCGTTTTTGATCAGGTCGAGCACGTTGGGGCGACCTTCCTGAACCTTGAAGAGTCGTTGGACGGGTAATCCGTGTTTTGCGAGCACCTCGGCGGTGCCGTTGGTGGCGCATAGTTCGAATCCGAGCGCGACGAGGTCGCGGGCGATTTTGACGACGTGCGGTTTGTCGGAGTCGCGTACGCTGATGAAGACTTTGCCCCGGTCCGGCAGGGCCGGTTGGGCGGCCATTTGGGACTTGGCGTAGGCCATGCCCCAGTCGCGTCCGATACCCATCACTTCGCCGGTGGAGCGCATTTCGGGGCCGAGCAGGATGTCCTGACCGGGGAACTTGCTGAAGGGGAAGACGGATTCTTTGACGCAGAAGTATTTCGGCCAGATTTCGCGGGTGAACCCGAGTTCATCGAGTTTTTTGCCGGTCATGACCTTGGCGGCGAGTTTGGCGAGCGGTTGTCCGATGGCTTTGCTGACAAACGGCACGGTACGGGAGGCGCGCGGGTTGACTTCGAGTACCCAGACGTTGTCGCCCTTGACGGCAAATTGGACGTTCATCAGGCCGGCGACGCGAAGTTCGCGGGCCATCGCGTGGGTGTAGTGGCGCATCGTCTCGATCACGTCTTTGCCCAACGAGTGCGGCGGCAACACCATGGCCGCATCGCCGCTGTGGCAGCCGGCAAACTCGATGTGTTCGAGGAACCCGCCGATGACCACGGTGTCGCCGCCGACGCCGATGTCGGCGATGCAATCCACGTCCACTTCAATGGCTTCTTCGAGGAATTTGTCCACGAGCACGGGACGTTCGGGCGACGCTTCGACGGCATGGCGCATGTAGTGGCGGAGTTCGTCGTCGGAATAAACGATCTGCATGGCGCGTCCGCCGAGCACGAAGGAAGGGCGAACGAGCACGGGGTAACCGAGTCGTCCGGAAGCGGTGAGTGCTTCTTCCTCGTTGGTGGCCAGTCCGTTGGGCGGCTGTGGGATGCCGAGTTTGTCGAGCATGGCGGCGAAGAGTTTGCGGTCTTCGGCGATCTCGATGCTTTGGGGGGTGGTGCCGATGATGTTGACGCCGTTTTTCTGGAGGCCGAGCGCGAGGTTGAGTGGGGTCTGGCCGCCGAACTGGGCGATGGCGCCCCAGCAACCTTCGCGTTCGTAGATGTGGAGCACATCCTCCAGTGTCAACGGCTCGAAGTAGAGTTTGTCGGAGGTGTCGTAATCGGTCGAGACGGTTTCGGGATTGGAGTTGACCATGATGGTCTCGAAACCGAGTTCTTTCAGCGCGAAGGCGGCGTGGACGCAGCAGTAATCGAATTCGATGCCCTGGCCGATGCGGTTGGGGCCGCCGCCGAGGATCATGACCTTGCGTTTGTCGGTCGGTCGGACCTCGTCGTCCATGGTGTCGTAGGTCGAGTAATAGTAGGGGGTGTAGGCCTCAAACTCGGCAGCGCAGGTGTCCACGAGACGGTAGCTCGGTGTCAGGCCGAGTTTTTTGCGCAATGCCCGCACCTCATCCTCGGTCGAGCCGACCAGCGCGGCGATTTGCCGGTCGGAGAACCCCATGGACTTGGCCTTTTGCAATAACGTTTCGTTCATGAATGTCTGTGGCGGTCTATAACTGCTGCTGCAATTTTTGGTCTTTGGCGCGGGCTTGTTCGGCGAGTCGTTGTTTGAATTGTAACAGAGCCGCCGTGCGGGTCGGGTCGCCCGAGGCGATGATCTGGGCCGCGAGGATGCCGGCGTTGCGGGCGCCGCCGACGGCCACGCAGGCCACGGGCACGCCCGACGGCATTTGCACCATGGCCAGCAACGAATCCAGGCCGCCGGCCAGTTTTGTTTCGATCGGAACCGCGATCACGGGCAGAGGCGTCAACGCAGCCACCACGCCGGCCAGGTGCGCTGCGCCGCCGGCGCCGGCAATAATAACGCGCAGGCCGCGCTCGTGGGCGGTGCGGGCGTAGTTGGCCACGTCGTCGGGTGTGCGATGGGCGCTCATCACGTGCGTTTCCCATGGCAGACCGAATTCCGCGCAGGCTTCGGCGGCGGCTTTCATGGTCGGCCAGTCGGAGTCGCTGCCCATCAGAATGCCTACCAACGGTTTTTTGTCGTTTGTGCTCATATGAAAAAATTATTTTTGCGGTTTCTTGGCGTCCGGCGCGGGAGTGTAGAGACGCCCTTCGTCAAAGGGAAGCACAAAACCGTCGGTCAGGGGGTGTAGGTCAGGATTTGGAGCCATTCCCGGCCATGGTCGCTGAGAATCCAGCCGTTGCGCGCCCGTTGAACAAGGTTGCGGCAACCATTTCGAGCCAGCTCGGTTTCGTTGACCCGCGCCACCACGGGCAGACGTGAGCGGGTTTCGCTGCGGGGCCAAATGGCCACGGGGAGGCCCCAGGCGGTAACGCCGATTTCGTAGGCGACGATGGGGCCTTGAGGAGCGGCCTGGATTTGTTCGGGATGCAGTTTCAGCCACGGGAACGGTTTTGCCGGGATGAGCACGGTAAAGGCAACAGGTTGTTGGGCGACGTACTCGGCAAAGTTCAGTTTCGGGTTGGCACCTGCCGCCAGCAACAAGGCGGACGGGTCAAGCCCGTAGAGGTTCAATCCGTTGAAGTTGCCAAACGGCGGGGCTTTGGGTTCCCGTTTGGGGTACCAGATGTGGAAGTGGTTGTTCAGCAGGAAATCCACCTCAAAATGCAGGTGGGCGCGTTCCGATGGGATGCCTTCTCTGGTGTTGGTGGAATGGCCGAGCGTGCCGAGCCGTTGATCTTTGGACACGGGTTGGCCCGCTTTCAGATCGCCAGCCACGTCGGCTAGGTGAGCGTACAACGTGTACACTGCCACGCCATCCCAGCGGTGAGCGAGCACAACGTAACGGCCATAGTTGGAGAGACCAGGTTTGGAATTGATAAAGGCAACCTCGCCGTCGGCCACCGCCCGCACCTCGTCCAGTGGTTCACCTCGTTTGTCCCGACGCAGACACCGGATGTCAATCCCCTCATGAAAACGCCGGCCGCCACGACGGACACAGCCAAACATGCCGGACTCGACACTGCCCTCGGCGGTTGGCTGGTAAAACGCGGCCGGATTGCCGCGGCGGAGGGCGTCGTTGTCGGTCGGAAACGTCAGGTCGAGGGCATGAGCAGCGCCCGAGAGCAGGCCGCCCAGCACAAGCCAACGAAAGCGGGACATGGCTACCATTGACTATTGCGGCGTTTGCTCATTCGGTTGAGCGAATCCACGGTTTTACGGGCTTCCTCATCGGTGAAATCGCCGACAAGAAGCATCTGGCCATTGGTGATTCGCTTGTCAACCAACCAGGCCGCCACGGGCCGACCATTGAGGAAGGTCACCAGATAACGGCCCCGGCTGCGCGTGGTCAGCTCATCCAATGCAAACGTGCCGCCCGGTTCCATCCGCAACAAGATCGCCGCCCCACCCGCGGTCGGGTAAAGTTCCGCCGAGTGCACATCGCGTTCCGTCAATGCCGGATAACGGTCCACCTGCAGGGTCAGGCCGGTTTTCGGGACCTGGACCTCGCGATACAATTTACTCGGCAACGTCGAGCTGATCTGCTCGTGCAGGCGCAGGGCCACATCTTCCTTGTCGCCCGAAGTCGCGCATCCCGCCGCCAACAACAGGCCGAGACCAAACGCGAGAAAAAGTTTATCCGTTTGCATGGGAACGGGACTCTATGCTAGGTTTGCGCCTGTTACAACCAAATCATGAGCGTGGACCCCCGATTTCTCCAAGCTGAGGGAGTAGAAGTCTTCACCGGCAATGAATTGTTGCTCAAAGGCGCGTTGGAAGCCGAGGGCGGCACCCATCTGCTCACCGGTTACCCCGGTTCACCCGTCTCCGGCGTGTTCGATGCCATGGAACTCGCCGGCCCGTTGCTCCGCGAAAAAGGCATCCGCGCTTCGATTGCCAACAACGAAGCGCTCGCCGCCGCCATGCTCAACGGCTCCCAAATGGGACCTCTTCGCGCCCTCTGCATCATGAAATCTGTCGGACTCCACGTCGCCGCCGATGCCCTGGCGCTGGGTAACCTCGCCGGCGCACACCCGCAGGGCGGCGCACTCGTCATCATCGGCGACGACCCGTGGAGCGACTCTACGCAGGTTCCCGCCGACTCGCGTTACCTCTGCAAACACCTTTACATGCCGGTGCTGGAACCAAGCACCAATCAGGAACTTAAAGACTGGATTGACCTCGGTTACAAACTCTCTCGCCACGCCGGTCTCTTCCTCGGTTACCTCGTCACCACCAACCAAGTGGACGGCGGCGGTAGCGTCACTGTTCGCCCCAACCAATACCCCGACATCAACACCGCCCACCGTTACACGCTCGACACGGCGGCCATTGACCTTGACCGTACTGTCCTGCTGCCACCACGCACGTGGAACCGGGAAAAAGATTTCCCGCGCCGCTACGGTCTCCTCTTCGAGGCGGCCCGCCGCCTTGGCGTCAACCGCATCGTCAACGCCCGCGCCAACCGCCGCTGGCGGAGCGAAATCGGTTTTGTCGCTTCCGGCCTCGGTTACTGCTACCTGCTTGACGCCCTGCGCGAGTTGGGTGTCGCCGATCAAGTGCCCATCCTGAAGCTCGGCATCAGCTACCCAATCGACCCCAAACTGGTCGAGGAATTCTGCGGCCAGGTCCGCAACCTCTTCGTCATCGAAGAACGCCGCGACTTCATGGAAGAACAACTGGTCGAAATCATCCACAAACTCAACCAACGCGACACCAGCGCCGCCAACCGCACCAACGTCTGGGGCAAACAATTCCCCGCCAACCTCCCCGGCATCCCCGCCACACGCGGCCTCAACACCAGCATCATCATCGAACGCCTCGCCCCACTGGCCGACGTGTTCAATGACCCTGACCTGCGCATTGACCGCCAGCGGGTTGAACAAGCCGCCCGTCTGGTCCGCACCACCAGCCGCCCCCCTCTCACCCTCGTCCCACGCACCCCCACCTTCTGCCCCGGTTGCCCCCACCGCGACTCCGCCAGCGTTCTCGTCGAAATCAAAAAACAATTCATGAACGCCGACTACATGCGGCGAACCCACCAACGTCCCCCCGTGGACCTCGTGTTCCACGGCGACACCGGCTGCTACACCATGCTCATGTTCGAGCCGACCAAGGACCTCATGCACAACTACAGCGGCATGGGCCTCGGCGGCGGCACCGGTGCCGGCATTGACCCTTTCATCACCAACAAACAGGTCACGTTCATTGGCGACTCGACCTTCTTCCACAGCGGGATGCTCGCCATCTCCAACGCCCTCGAACAAGGCCAGGACATCACCTTCATCATCCTCGACAACCAAACCACCGCGATGACCGGTCACCAACCCACCCCCCAAACCGGTCACGACATCGTGGGCGCCCCGACCTACCGCCAAAATATTGACCGCATCGTCAACGCTCTGCTCGGCCGGTCAATCCCCGTCATCCGCGCCAACCCCGCCGACCGCGACGCCTGGCGCGCCATCCTCGAACAAACCATCCTCCGCGACGGCGTCAAAGTTCTCATCGCCGACAAAGAATGCGGCATCACCCATCACCGACGCCAAACCCAACAAGAACGCGCCGAAATCAAACAACACGGATTCCTCCGCCAAAAACGCTTCATCAACATCAACCAGGACGTCTGCGACTTCTGCCTCGAATGCACCCTCGCCACCGGTTGCCCCGGCCTCACCATCACCGACACCCCGTTCGGCCCCAAAATGCAAACCGACCTGAGCTGGTGCGTCGCCGACACCGCCTGCGCCAAAATCTACGCCTGCCCCGCCTTCGAAGAAATCACCGTCATCCGCCAACAAAAACTTCCTGCTCCCATTGATCAGATTGACCTCACCGGCATTCCACTGCCCACCCCCCGCACCTTCGACAACCTTTGGCACTGCTACCTCGCCGGCGTCGGCGGCATGGGCATCGGCGTCTGCACCGCCACCCTCGTCCGCGCCGGATTCAAACAGGGTTACCACGTCCAGTTCTGCGACAAAAAAGGCCTCGCCGTCCGCAACGGCGGCGTCTATTCCCACGTTACCTTCGCTCGAAAACCACGCGATCTTTCCAACGTCATCCCCTACGGCAAAGCCGACCTCCTCATCGGCGTGGACCCCTTGGAAGCCGCCCGCAGCCTCGATCCCAACGGCAACCAACGCTGCGGCAGCCCCCAACACACCGCTGCCGTCATCAACACCTACAAAACCCCCACCATCCTCACCCTTCTGGGCAAACACGACTTCCACATCGCCGAATGCGAAGACCTCATCCGCCAACGCACCCGCGCTGATGACTATTTTAGCCTCAACGTCAGCGGTATCAGCGAACATTTCTTCGGCACCAAACTCTACGCCAACATCGTCATGCTCGGCATCGCTTTCCAACGCGGCCTGGTGCCGCTCTCCCTCGAAAGCATCGAATGGGGACTGCGCGAAACCATGGGCAGCGCCGCCGACGACAACATCAAAGCCTTCCACCTCGGACGCAAACTCGTTCTCGACCCGCCCCTGGCCCATCGGCACGAACTTCACGAAACCTACGACCAGTTCATCGCCGAACGCATCGAGGTCATGAAACGCAACCACCGCGCCCGCGATCGTTGGGTCAAAGAATTCGAAGACCTCATCCATCGCAGCGAACAAAGCATCCACCTCGGCGAACAAACCGAACGCGACATCGTCTGGCGTCTCTACAATCTCCTCGAATACGGCGGTACCGATGCCTACGCCCGCCAATACCTTGACCTGGTCGAACGCGTGTACCGCCTCGACAGCGCCGAACGCGAGTACGCCGCCACCAAGGCCGTCATCTGGAACCTGTACAAGGCGATGATTATCAAGGACGAGGTCTTCGTCGCCCACCTCATGACCAGCGAGGAAAAATACCGCCGCGACAATCACCGCTACCACGTGGATCCTGCCCGCGGCGACAAAATCCTCTACCACCACCTCAACCGTCCCGAATTTGTCCTCTTCGGCAAAACCGTTCGCTTCAAGTTCAGCCCCAAACGTTGGCAACTGAACCTCCTCAAACACATGCGCTGGCTCCGCGCCGTCCTCCCACACTGGCACCGCCCGGAACGCGAATTCCGCGACTGGTACATCCGCTTGGTGGAAGATTTCTGTCACATCCTGCCCACCCTTGGCGCCGATCGTCCCGCTTATGACCGTTGGGTCGAAGCCCTTCGCTGCGTCGAACAGGTCCGCGGTTACCGTGAAGTCCGCTACCCCAAAATGGCCGAAGCCCGCCGCCGGGCCGAACAACTGGTGGGCGACACGGGAGGGAGCACTCGCGTCCCGCAACGTCTCCACCCGCCCCAGCCTCACTCGCAGAACCGTCAATCGCAGGATGGCAAAACGCGGGCTTGACGGTTGCGCCAACCTTCTCTAAGGTAAAACCGAATTTCGACTGCGGGGTGGAGCAGCCCGGTAGCTCGTCAGGCTCATAACCTGAAGGTCGTAGGTTCAAATCCTACCCCCGCTACCAATTGAAAAAAAACACGTCCGGCCTGATTCCAGGCCGGACGTCTTTTTTGGTAGAAACCGAACTACGGACGCTGCGGACGGTTGGTCGTTACGGTGGAGGGAACAAACTGAAAGATGGTCTCGTTGGATTTGACCAGGTTGAGTTTTTCCCGCGCCACTCGTTCCAGGAAAACGGGATCACTTTTCAGCGCTTCGATCTCGCTTTTGTGCTGTCGTTCCAGTGCTTCCAACCGGGAAAGCTCTTTCTCCAGCCGCTCAATGTCGCGCTGCATGGAATGCTGGCGGTGCCAGAGCGGCACAAACAACAGCGCGGCTCCGGCGGCGACCATTGCCAGAAACACCCAAAATCCCAGCGATTGCAGTCGCAGCCAGAGCGCGCGCCAGTTCATCGGTACAACCTAGAGTTTGCCGCCGAACACGGCGTTCTTGCCGAGCAGTTCCTCGATGCGCAGCAGTTGGTTGTACTTGCAGATGCGGTCGGTGCGGCAGAGCGAGCCGGTCTTGATCTGCCCGGCGTTGGTGGCCACCGCGATGTCGGCAATCGTGCTGTCCTCGGTCTCGCCGCTGCGATGGCTGATGACGGAGGTATAGCCGGCCTCTTTGGCCATCTCGATACAATCGAGCGTCTCGGTCAACGAACCGATCTGATTGACTTTGATGAGAATCGAGTTGGCCGTACCGGTCTCAATGGCACGTTTGAGGAACTTCGTGTTGGTCACGAAGATGTCGTCGCCGACCAGTTGAATCTTGTCGCCGAGCTTGTCGGTCATCAGTTTCCAACCGTCCCAGTCGCTCTCGGCGTGCCCGTCTTCAATGGAAATAATGGGGTATTTCTTGCAGAGATCGGCATAAAATTCGACCATCTCCGCCGGCGTGTGTTTGGAGCCGTCGGACTTCTTGAACACGTACATTTTGGTGTTGGGATCGTAGAACTCGCTGGCAGCCGGGTCCAGTGCGATGAAGATGTCCTTGCCGGGCTTGTATCCGGCCTGTTTGATGGCGGCCAGGATCACTTCCAACGGATGTTCGTTGTTTTTCAGGTTCGGAGCAAAGCCGCCTTCATCGCCGACGGCGGTGCTGTACTTGCCGGCTTTGAGAACGCTCTTGAGCGCGTGGAACGTCTCCGCGCCCATCCGCAATGCTTCACGAAAACTCGACGCGCCTTTCGGCACAATCATGAACTCCTGCAGATCAATCGGAGCGTCGCTGTGGGCGCCGCCGTTCATTACGTTCATCATCGGCACGGGCAACACTTTCGCGTTCGGCCCGCCGAGGTATTTGAACAGCGGTTGTTCGAGCGCGTTGGCAGCCGCCTTGGCCGTCGCCAGCGAGACGCCGAGGATGGCGTTGGCGCCCAGCTTGCTCTTGGTGGGGGTACCGTCGAGCGCGAGCATGGTGCTGTCAACGCTCAGTTGGTCGAGCGCATCCATGCCGGTCAGTGCCTTGGCGATTTTGGTGTTGACGTTGGCAACGGCTTTCAGCACGCCTTTGCCGCCGTAGCGTTTTTTGTCGCCGTCGCGCAATTCGAGGGCTTCGTTTTCGCCGGTGCTGGCGCCGCTGGGCACAGCCGCGCGGCCGAGCGCGCCGCAGGCCAGTTCGACGTCCACTTCAATGGTGGGATTGCCGCGCGAATCGAGGATTTCGCGAGCTTGAATGCGGGTGATTTTTGTCATGGTAAGCAATTTCTCCTTGGCGGCGCATTCTAGAGACGATGTTCGCTGAATCAAGCTATTTAGCAGCCTCATCATTGACAGCACGGGAATTTGTCGGTAGAAGCTGTGCAGGCAATGGAGTTTGCCGTCCTACAGAGGAAAACCGCTTGAGTTTCGGTTAGCTCGATGCTGATAACTCCTACTGACGCACGATTATAGGGGTGGGGGTTTTTACTCGCGTAAAAAATCAAGTTACTCATGAAACATTTCATGGCGGTTTGTCTGATGTTGGCCGCAGGCGGTTGTGCACGTTTTCAGTCGCAACCGATTTTGCCAGGACAGACGGCCGCCTCCTTTGAGGCGCGGACGCTTGACGACGCGGGCTTGTGTCGGTTCATTGAAACCAATCTGCACCGAGCCGTCACGCAATGGAGCTTTGAGGAACTGACATTGGCCGCACTCTATTTTCACCCCGACCTCGATGTGGCACGAGCACAATGGCGTGTTGCCAAAGCCTCGGAAATCAAAGCAGGTGAACACCCCAATCCGACTGTGGGCGTGTCGCCGGGTTACAATACAACGACCTCCATTCCCTCGCCGTGGATGGTGAGTCTCAATTTCGACATCCCCATCGAGACCGCCGGTAAACGTGGCTATCGTATCGCCCAGGCCAAACATCGCTCCGAAGCGGCGCGATTGAATTTGGCATCCGTCGCGTGGCAGGTGCGCAGCCGGGTGCGCAGCCGTTGGCTTGACCTCTTTGCGACCACACAGAAAGAAGAATGCTTGCGCCGTCAACAAACCGCCCAGGAACAAGTCGTCAAACTGCTTCAGGAACAACTTGCTGCGGGCGCGATTTCACCGTTTGAGCTGACCCAGTCGCGGGTGGCCTTGCGTAACACCGCGCTTTCACTGGCCGAGACCCAACGCGAGCGGGAAGAAGCGCAAGCGGCCCTGGCCGACGCCGTTGGGGTGACGGTGCGGGCGCTCGCCATCGTGAAACTTTCGTTTCGCGGGTTGGAACAGCCACCGCCGCCCTTTGATGCGACAAACGCCCGGCGACAGGCATTGACTGGTCGCGCTGACGTGCTGGCAGCACTGGCCGAATACGCGGCCAGTCAATCGGCGTTGCAACTGGAAATCGCCAGGCAATATCCCGACATTCGTCTTGGCCCCGGCTACGAATACGATCAGGGCGACAACAAATGGTCCATCGGCCTGTCGGTGGAATTGCCGCTGTTGAACCAGAACCAGGGCGCCATCGCCGAGGCCCGCGCCAAACGCGAAGAAGCGGCGGCGCGGTTTCTGGCATTGCAGGCGCGCGTGATAGGCGAGATAGACCGGGCGCTGGCTGGTTACGAGACGGCCCGGCGCGTGGTGGCGATGGCGGAAACATTACGTGCCGAACAACAAAAATTGCGGGAAACGGCAGCACATCGTTTTCGGGCCGGCGAGATCGGACGGCTGGAACTGGCCACGGCTGAGTTGGAACTGTACGAGGCCGAACTGGCGCGCCTGGAAGCGCTGGTAAAGACACATCAGGCGCTGGGCGCCCTCGAAGACGCACTCCAATCTCAACTTCTTCCACAAAAAGACACCCAATGAAACCAGCATTCCTTCTCATGGTCGCCGTCCTGATGGCCGGCTGCAAACCATCCGCTCCCGAAGACAACGCGGAAAATATCCCCACGCAAGTCGCTGTACGCGTCGGCAAGGTAGTCCGCACCACACTGCGTCGCTACGTCGAGGGCTGGGGTAACGTCGAGCCATCACCGGCGCATGACGGACAAGCCGCAGCCAGCGCGCGCGTGGCCTCCCCGGTGGCGGGCGTGGTGACGGAGGTCAAATGCGCCGAGGGCGAACGGGTCGAGAAAGGGGCCGTGTTGTTCCAGTTGGATGCGCGCTTGGCGGCGGCGCAATTGGAGAAAGCAAAACTGGCAGTGGAATTCGCCGAACTGACGTATGAGCGACAAAAGAAACTGCTGCAGAGCGAAGGCACTTCGCTGAAACAGTTTCAGGAGGCTGAACAACAGTTGCGGGTCGCGCGGGCGGCGCTCGCCGAGGCACAAACACAATTTGATTTGTTACGCGTGACCGCTCCGCTCGACGGAACGGTCACACGGTTGTTGATCAACCCCGGCGAGGCGGTGGAACCGCTAACGGTGCTGGCGGAGATCGTGGATTTGAATCGGCTGGTGGTGGCGGCGAGCGTTCCGATCGCAGAACTACCCTTGCTGAAAGTGGGTTTGCCGGTCGAAGTGGACGGGAAACTGGCGAATGTTTCCTTCATCGCGCCGCACGCTGACCCAAAGACCGGCGGCGTCCTGGTGCGGGTGGCCCTGCCGAGGGAAACAGGACTGCGGGCGGGCCAATTTGTGCGGGTGCGAATCATTTGCGAAGAACGCCCCCACCGTCTGGCTGTGCCGCGTGCGAGTGTTTACACCGATCATGAGGGACGGAGCACGATTTCCGTGATCGAAGGCGACCGGGCAAAGCGGAAAACGGTCAAAACAGGTTTGCAGGACGGCGATCTGGTGGAAATCGAAGCTGATGGTTTGGCGGAAGGCATGACCGTGGTGACGGAAGGCTCGTATGCGTTGCCAGAGGAAACAAAAATCCACGTATTGAGCCACTAGGACGAGAAAAGCGACAATGAAACTGGATCAACTCACCGAGAAAGAAGGCTCATGGCTCGGACGATTCGCGATCCGTCACCGGCTGGCCATCATCTTCATCGCCATCGCCATCTGCGTGGCGGGAGCCTATTGCACACTGCGAATGCCCTCCTCGGTGTTTCCCGAAACGGAATTCCCGCGCTGTGTAATCTTGATTGATAACGGGGTCATGCCCGCCAACGAGATGATGGCCACGATCACTCGCCCCATCGAAGAGGCCATGAAAGACATCCCCGGTGTGGTGCAGGTGCGCTCGGCCACAGGACGCGGCAGCGCCGAGGTCAATGTTTTTTTCAACTGGCAGGTGGACATGGTTACCTCTGAGCTGTATGTGCTCAACCGCATTGGCCAGCTCAAAAACACGCTGCCGTCCACGGCCCAAACAACCGTATGGCGACTCACGTTCAACGCTTTCCCGATCATCGGCGTCAGCCTGACCAGCCCAAACCGCGACATCATGAAACTGTGGGAGGTGGCCCGCTATGAACTGAAACCGCGGTTCCTACGCATCCCCGGCGTCGCCCGTGTGGATCTCGTCGGCGGACGCACACCGGAATATCACGTCATCGTGGACACGATGAAATTGGCAGCACTCAACCTCAGCATGTCCGACGTTGCCGCGGCCCTGGAAAAAAACAACCTGCTCGCTCCGGCCGGATTTCACATGGAGAATTACACGATTTACCTCGCACTGGTGGATGGACGCGTGAGCGGCCCGGAGGAATTGGCCGAGTTGGTGGTGGCGGCGCGCGGCGATCAGGTGTTGCGGCTGCGCGATGTGGCACGAGTTGAACGCGGACCGGAGCCGGTGTTCAACGTCGTCAACGCCCAGGGCCGACGGGCGGTGCTGATGAATATCCGTGCTCAGCCGACCGGCAGTAGCATCCTCAACATCGCCAGGGATCTCAAACAACAACTGGCCGAACTCCGACGCGTGTTGCCCGCGGACCTTGAACTGTCGTTTTACTACGATCAATCACTGCTGGTGCGCGAGTCGGTCATCAGCGTATGGGAGGCGATCATTGTTGGACTGCTGTTTTCGGCGCTTGTTTTGTATTTTTTCCTGAAGAACTGGGGCAGCGTATTGACGGCCATTATTGTGATCCCGATCTCCGTGCTGGTCTCGATCGTAGTGATGTACCTGAGCAAAATGACCTTCAACCTGATGACCCTCGGCGGCATCGGGGCTGCCATTGGCGTCATCATTGACGACGCCATCGTCGTGGTCGAGGCCATCGTCACCAAGATCACGCAAAACGTGCCGCGTCGTCAGGCGGTCGCGGAAGCCATCGGTGAAATCTTTCTGCCGTTGGTTGGCTCGACCCTGACGCCCGTGGTGGTGTTCCTGCCGCTGGCGACACTGGACGGGTTGCCCGGCGTGTTTTTCCGCGCGCTGGCACTGACGATGACGGCAACGCTGCTGACCTCGTTGGTGCTGGCCGTCACGTTGACGCCAACGCTGGCTTCACTGTTGATCCGCGACCGCTCGCATCTGGAACATGGTCACGCGCCGGCCAGCGTGGATGGCGGGTTTATCATGCGCCCGTTGACGCGGTGGTTTGAGCGGCTGTTGCGCGGGGCGTTGCGCTGGCGGTGGGTCACGCTGCTGACGTGTGCGCTGATCGGGGTTTCGGCGTGGCTGTTGTACGGAAAATTGCAAACGGGATTTATGCCGGACATGGACGAAGGCGGGTTCGTCATTGACTGCTTAACGCCATGGGGTACGAGCCTGGAGGAGACCGACCGGATGATGCAGCAGGCGGAAGCGATCCTGCGCGCCACCCCCGAAGTGGAGGGGTATTCGCGCCGCACTGGCGCACGGCTGGCGCTGGCTGTGGCGGAACCGAACAAGAGCGATTTTCTGGTGAAATTGAAGCCGGACCGAAAACGCAGCACCGAAGAGGTCAAACAGGACTTGCGCCGCAAATTCAATGCCGCGTTGCCGGGCGGCGAATGGGAGTTTCCGGGTATCCTTGGCGACTTGATCGGCGACCTGCTCTGGTCGCCCAAACCCATCGAGATCAAACTGTTCTCCACCGACACGGCCTGGCTGATGAAGAAGGCGCCCCAGGTCAAGGAAACCATCGAAAAAATTAAGGGAGTGGTGGACATCAATGACGGTCTGAAAATGACCGGGCCAACCATCAACTTTCGCGTCCGCCACCACGATGCCCAGCGGTTCGGTTTGACGGCTGATGCCATCGCGGCGGCCGTCAACACGGCCATGCTCGGCACACCGGTCTCGTCAGTGTTGGAAGGCGACCGGGTTGTCGCCATTCGTGTTGTGGCCGACCCGCGCCAGTTGGATCGGATGGTGGCATTGCGCGAGATGCTTCTGCGAACCTACGATGGCCGCGCGGTGAAATTGTCGCAGGTCGCCGATGTCGTCGAGGAACCCGGCCAACTGGAACTGGCCCGCGAGGACCTGCGGCAACTGGTGGCCGTGACCGCCGCGTTGGAGAACCGCGACATGGGCAGCGCCATGGCCGAAATCAAACAGAAACTCGAAACCGACAAAACCATCCCGCCCGGCACGATCGAATACGGCGGTCTTTACCAGCAACAGGCCGAGTCATTCCGAAATCTGCTGGTGGTGTTGTTGTTGGCCGTGGCATTGGTGTTTACGGTGTTGCTGATGGAGTTCCGCTCCTTCTATGAACCGCTGGCCATCGTGTTTGGCTCGGTGTTGGCGTTGTTCGGAACGATTGCCGCGTTGTGGATGACGGACACCCCCTTGAACATCGTTAGTTTCCTCGGCGCCATCATCGGTGTCGGAATCGTCGCCAAGAACGGCATCCTTATGTTGGACTTCGTAGAGCATCTTCGCGCACAGGGTTTGAGCCTGGAAGACTCCTTGGCGCAGGCCGGTCGTCGCCGATTGCGTCCGATCTTGATGACTTCTCTGACAACCGTGTTCGGCATGGCACCGTTGGCATGGGGTATCGGGCATGGTGCGGACATGCTGAAACCCCTCGCCATTGGCGTGATCGGCGCGCTCTGCATCTCTGTCCTGTTTTCATTGCTGGCAACCCCGACCGCCTACTATGTCATGACCCGCTGTCTGCAACGGCGCCCCTGATGCCCTGCTTTCGGCGACTATCGGCCCAAGCGCAGATTGGCAATCCGCTGATCCAGGTCAAGCAATTGCGCGGAGTTGTAGTCGCCAAGCCGCGCCTGTTCGCATAGGGCGACAAGACGGCCCGGATTGCCGTGCGCCAGGCGCATCAGGTCGCGTTCAAACGACGACTCGCGCACACCCAATCTGGCGCGTGACAATTCCAACATCGCGTCATGCGAAAGCGGCGGGAGTTCCAGCGTGTCGAAATCGTAGAGGATCAGTTTGAGGTGACCAATCTCCTTCCAGGCGAGGCTGCGCGTCACAATGATCATCGGGTGGGCATCGTGTATGTTTTCCAAAAACGAAAGCAATTTCGGGCTGACCCAACCAACATGATCAAACACAAACACGCACTTCTTACCGGCTGTGGCGCGGAGAATGGCGCGTTTGCGGGCGATGTTGTCCGCCACCGACACCGTGAGCTTGAGTGCCGTCAGCAACGATTCGCAGGCGGTCTTCAACGTGGCACTGTCGGCGCAATACACCGCGCCCGGCCAATCCCGGATCGCTTCCTGCACCAGCGCGCTCTTGCCCGCGCCTTCCGCGCCGCACACCACGAGGTTGCGGCCGGCGCGCAAATGTTCGCGCACCACCGTCAATTCCCTGTCGCGTCCGATGAGGTTCATCGCGACACCTCGGTTCGACCGTGATCGTCGTCCAGGAGGTTGCGGAGTTGCTGGAGCAACGCCCGCAATCGGAACAAGCGGCGGTCCAGGTAATCGGCGGTGGCAGCATCCACGTCGCCATAACCGCGAAGCCGGGACGGCGTGATTTCTTCCAGCCCCACCTCATCGAGAAGCAACGCGGCTCGAAGCGAGCGACGCACGGCCTCTTCCTGAAAGGGAAGCCGCAACTCATCGGCCATTTGCTGGATGTCGCGTTGAATGGGAGCGATCCGCGCGCGTACCTGATCAGACGAGACGGTCAACGGATCAACATAACGGGTCATTCGGCTTTCGGCGGGCGGATGTTCCAACACGTCAAGTAGGCGACGCAAATCCCGATCAATCCCGGCCAGCCGAACGGCCAGCGCCCGGCGCTGTGATTCGTTCAGCGGCCAGCGATCGGTCGTTGTTGACGGTTGATCGCTCATAGCAAAAACCTCCTACCGAAACGGTTCGTTTCAGTAGGAGTCATCAGTCGTCGGTAGCGCGACATTCGGCGAACTCCATCGCCACGGCGTTCGACAACAAATTGCCAGTCCCACACGGCAATGTCAATGCGCCGTCATGTTGACAGTCTTCGCCAGTAGGGGTAGGTATAAGAAGTGTTTTGGAGCGCGGTTTGCTCCAAAAGGTGATGGAGTCCACCGTAACCGCCGAGGTGGCTGATGACTCCTGAAGAAACGCCACAACGTTATTCAGGAGTAACGAGAACATGGAAGTCCGCACACTGGACACAGCCGCACCGGCGGAATCAACACCGCCGGTCCCAACCGCTTTGCCGAATCTCTTGCGCGAGGCCAGCGAACTTGTCGCCGCGCTCGGCCCGGAGTTCGATGCCGACCGGGACCGACTCGACGGGTTGCAGGAACGGTTGCGCGCGGAACGTTGTCATCTGGCTGTGCTCGGTCAGTTCAAACGTGGCAAAAGCACTCTGATCAACGCGCTGCTCGGCGCACCGGTCCTGCCGTCGGCCATCGTGCCGCTTACCTCGATCCCGACTTTTCTGCACGGTGGCGACGAGTTGACGGCGCGGGTTGTTTTCGAGGACGGCAAACCCGATGAGCAGTTTGCCGGGCCGGACGCAAAGGCGCTCGGCGAGTTTCTGCAACAATTCGTTACCGAAGAACACAACCCCCACAACCGGCTTGGCGTCGAGCAGGTGGAGGTCACCTACCCGGCTACGGTGTTGCGTCAGGGGCTGGCGCTGATTGACACGCCTGGCATCGGCTCGACGTTCCGCCACAACACGGAAGCCACGCTCAACTTCCTGCCGCAATGCGACGCCGCCCTCTTCGTCGTGTCCGCCGACCCGCCGATCACGGAGGTTGAGGTCGAGTTCCTCAAACTCGTGCGTGGCAAACTGGCTCGCGTGTTTTTCGTTCTCAACAAGGCTGATTATCTCGACGCGACCGAGCGACGCACAGCCGTGGCATTTCTCCAGCGCGTGTTGCGCGAGCAGGCCGGGTTTGCCGACACGCCGCCGATCTTTTGCGTCTCCGCCCGGCAGGGTTTGGCTGCCCGGCAACGCAATGACGACGCCGCCTGGGAACAAAGCGGCATGGACGACGTGGAACAACGCATCGTCAGATTTTTGCTCAGCGAAAAAACCGACGTGCTCCAACACGCGCTCGCCCGCCAGGCCGCGGATACCCTCGCCGACGTGGCGCACCGCCTCGAACTCACCCGCCGCTCGCTCCAACTGCCCCTGGCCGACCTCGATGAGCGTATCCGACAGTTTGCGGCCCGGCTGGTCGAGATTGACGAGCAACGCATTGTCCTGCTCGCCCGACTCGCCAAAGACGAGGAACGACTGGCCGAAGCCGTCGCGCAACGGGCCGCGCCACTGCTGCCGAAATGCCTTCACTTCCTCCAACGCGTCGTGCAGGCATCCCAGGAACGCGACAACGCCCATTGGACGGAAGAATCCGCCCGCGCCGCCATCGCCGATGCCATTCCCGGTTTCTTCGAGCGTGAGTTCGGCGCGGCGCATCAGGCCTGCGACGCCGAGTTGCGCGAGGCGTTGCAACCGCACCGCCACCGTGCCGAGGAACTCATCGCCTCCGTACAACGAATTGTCAGCCAGTTGTTTGATCTGCGTTGCGACGCCGCGCCAAAGGAAATCACCCTGACCGCCGTGGATCGCCCTTATTGGCGCACTCATCGCTGGCAATTTGAAGGCAGCGCCTCGCTCCCACCGAGCTGGATTGACCGGCTCCTTCCTCAAGGCCTTCGGCATGCCCGTATCCGTCACCGGCTCGCCGAGTACGTCGAATACCTGGCCACCCGCAACGTTGGCGACCTTCGTTCCAGCATCACCGACAACCTCCACGCCAGCGTCCAGACCTTCCGCGACCGGCTCAATGCCGCCATCGAACAAACCATCCAAACCACCCGCGCCGCCATCGAAGCCGCCCGTCGCCGCCGTGCTGAAGATTCCGCCAGCGTCGCCCCCGAACTCGCCCGCCTCGAATCCGATATCACCCGTCTCCAAACCCTCCGTCAACGCCTCATATCCGGTCCACCATGAAACCCATCAGCTCGTCCGACGTGGATGCGCACATTACGGCTTTGCGCGACCACGATTGGAACATCCGCTGGCATGCCGCCAAAGCGTTGGCCACCGCCGGCGACACCCGCGCCGTCGAACCGTTGATTGCCGCGCTCACCGACCCCGATGCCTGGGTCCGCTGGGAAGTCGCTCACGCACTCGGCAACCTCGGCGGACCGCGCGCCGTCGAAGCGCTCCTTGCCGCCATGCGTGACCCCGACCAATGGGTGCGATGGGAGGCAACCCGCGCCTTGGGTAGCCTCGGTGATAGTCGTGCCCTTGAACCGTTGCTGACCGCCTTGCACGACCGGGAAGCCCAAATCCGTTGGGAAGCCGCTCGCGCCCTCGCCAACATCCCCGATGCGCGTGCCGTTAAACCGCTGATTACGACCCTGCGCGACACCGAACCGCGCGTCCGCTGGGAATCCGCCCGCGCTTTGGGTAACATTGGCGGCAAATCTGCCGTGACCGCCCTCATGACTGCCCTGCGTGATCCCGACGAACGCGTCCGCAGCGAAGCGGCCCAAGCCCTGGCGAACATTGGCGACCAGCGCGCCTTGCCCGCTCTCGCCCGACTCGCCCGCGAAACCGACGCCACGACCGGCCTGCCCACCTCCGCCGCCCTCCACGCCCAAACCGCCGCCAGTCAAATCCGCCATGCCAACTGCTGAATTCTGGACCAACCCGCGCGACGGCTCACTAATGCGACTGATACCGGCAGGCGAGTTCACGATGGGTTCGACACCCGACGACATCGCGGCCGCCGCGCGCATGGACAAGGATGGTGAGCAATTCGCCTTGCGCCACGAAACACCGCAGTTCACCGCCACGTTACCGGCCTATTACATCGGCGTTTATACCGTGACCAACGAACAATTCGCCCGATTCCTCACAGAAACGCAGCCTTCACCCGAACAACTTGAACTCTGGCTCCCGTGGAACGATCGCATTCTCACCGACCCCTACCGTTCCCTGCCCGGCTTCGAACGGCATCCGGTCATCAACGTCTCGTGGTTCGGCGCGAAAGCCTACTGTAAATGGGCCGGGCTGCGGTTGCCGACCGAACTCGAATGGGAAAAAGCCGCCCGCGGCACGGATGCCCGCCTCTTTCCGTGGGGCAACGACTGGCAGCCTGACCGACTCCGCTGGTGGAGCAATCGTGGCCGCAACGAAACCACCGCGCCGGTGGACGCTTTCCCCGAAGGACGGTCACCTTACGGCCTTTACCAGATGGCCGGCAACGTCGAGGAATGGTGCGCCGACTGGTATCAGCCGGATGTGTATCAGCGTTACGCCACCGGCGACCTGCGTCCGCCAACGCACGGCCTCGGTCGGATCGCGCGCGGCGGCGCGTGCCTGCGCCGCAACAAACTCGAATTCCGCTGCGCCATGCGCCGCGCCAACCCACCCGCCCTGGTGAACATCCTCTACACCGGTATCCGCTGTGCACGGGATACCACACACACTCCGGCAAAGGCGATGCCAGTTGCGTAGGTGACCGTGGTTAACCGAGAAGCCGAACGGGTGCAATCAGAAGAGACGGTCAGTTATTGCGGTGATGAGGGGAAGCTTGCCAACAGCGTTCCCAGTCGCCGCTGACCCGCAACATGCGTTCGGTGGCGCGACCAGATGTTGGTCGAGACTGCGGACATCCGGTTCCCCGACCGGAGCGCTGGCGAATGGATGCGAGACGGGTGGTTGCACCTGTTCCTCTTTGGAAGCCCCCTGACTACCAAATCATCCTCTCGCTACCCGCCACTTTTGATCACACACACGCCTAACGACGCACTTGCCGCTCCACGGCCAACCCGTTACACTGCCAACCACATGTTTGCGGAGATTCGCGATTCATTAGTCGAATTGTACCAGCAGGATGACCGGCCGTGGCTGGTCGGCTTCAGCGGAGGCAAGGATTCCACCATGGTCGCCTCGTTGGTGGTGGATGCCGTGTTGGCCGTGCCAAAAGAGGCGCGCAAAAAGCCGGTCAGCATCCTCTGTACCGACACCCGTGTCGAGATCCCTGCCATTGTTGAAATGGTGGAATCCACGCTGGCGAAAATTCGACGGTTTTCGGAGCAACACCACCTGAACATCGAGACTCGTCTGCTGCGTCCGCCGGCGGAGCAATCGTTTTGGGTGAACATCATCGGCCGCGGTTATCCGCCGCCCAACCGCATCTTCCGCTGGTGTACGCAGCGGCTTAAGATCGATCCGGTGACGGAGTTTGTAAACCGGCGGATGGGGCACTGGGGGGAAGCAATCCTGCATTTGGGCGCGCGCCGGGCAGAGAGCGCCAGCCGGGCGCAAACGATGGCCGGACGCGAGACCCGCAACGGCTTGTCCCGTCATCCCGACCTTCCCAACGTATGGGTCAGCAACCCCATCCAGCATCTCACGACCGAAGAAGTCTGGGCGTACTTGCTCCAAAAACCAAATCCATGGGGTAGCGACAACCGGGCGCTTTACAAGCTTTATGCCAGCGCCTCCAACGGTGAATGCCCCATCCAAATTGATACCAGCACGCCGAGTTGCGGGAATTCCCGGTTCGGTTGCTGGACGTGCACGGTAGTCGAGCGCGACAAGGCCAGCGAGGGCTTGCTAGCCAGTGGGGATGAACGGATGGAGCACTTGATTCAATTCCGCGAAACACTCCAGTTCTATCAAGACCCCAAGAACGGCAAACGCGACATGATTCGCAAGAACGGCAGTATCGGTCCCGGTCCGCTCACCATCGAAGCTCGCCGTGAACTGCTCCGTGACTTGCTCAAATTGCAAGAGGAAGTCGGGATCAAACTGATTACTGACGACGAATTGTTTCTGATTCAACAACTTTGGAAAAGCGCGCGTCGCCCCGACGACGGTGGTGGAGTGGCACGGATTGTAACCCGCCAGAAAGGAATCCTTATGAGTGACTGGAAAGAAACCAATCGGTTGCGTGAGCTACAGGAGCAGGTGGCTACCGAAAAAGGCATCCGTGTCGAAACGCTTCGCCGGCTGCTTGCCAAGGTGGACGAATACAGCGAAAGCCACCGGGCATTCGGCTTGCCGGATGAGCTACTCAACATTCTCAAGGATGATCTCCGCGAAAACGGCAGTGCGGAGGAGGAGGCTGGTAATGTCTGAGGTTTACATAGACTCGCTAACCGTCAGGAATTTTGGGCCATTCTATGGTGAACATACCTTCCACTTTGCCACGCATGACGATCGTTGTGGTATTCTCATTGGCGGCAAGAACGGCGCAGGTAAAACGCATTTGCTCCGAGCATTGTATCTTGGCGTTGTTGGGGAAACGGGCGTTCACGATTTAAAAAAAGTTGAACCAGCAGCCGAAGCAACCCGATTCAACTTCGAAAAGTCCCTAAATCGCCTTGCCGAATCCGAGGGGGAAGACACAGCCTTAATCAGAGTCGGGATTTCGCAGCGTGATGAAAAGGGCAGTCGCAAGGCCACGTTTGTCCGCGAAATCCGATACCGGCCAAACTCTGGGCCGGTATGGTATTCCTACGCAGAACGTTCCGACGGTTCTGGCCGCATTGAAGACGATAAACACATCGAAGCCCTCCGCGACGCGCTATTGCCGCGACATTTAGCGCGTTTTTTCTTCTTCGATGCGGAGCGGGGGCAAAACTTTAGTCTTGGTCAACAGGACATTGTTGAAGGGATCAGCCGAATTTTGGGCTTGTGGTCATATGGGGAACTGGAGACGGATTTGCGCCAACTGATTCAACAAAAGATTCCTCGTGTGTTCAACTCCACGGAAGGCCATGAAGCAGCGCGAAAACTCGCTGAAATTACCGGTCAGATTGTCACGACGGAACAGCAGTTGATTAACTACCGCGAAGAATTCAGCAGTGTCGAATTGGAATTGCATGAAGCCAAGGAAGAGCTTGCCGATGTCGAAGAACACCTGAAAAGTTTGGGGGCGGTTGACCCGGCTGAATTAGCGCGTGTCCAAGATGAGCGCGCCAAACTGACAGACACCAAAGCTCGCCTCGAAACAGAACTGACAGCCGCTTGGGAGTCAGCAATACCACTAGCATTGCTTGGGAAATACCGACGAGAATTGCATGATTACCTCGTCCGCGAGGAAAAACGACGGGCATGGGAACAGAACAAGAACGCGGTCGAACCCAAAATTCCACAGGTGAAGCGTGATGTTTTCGAGAATGTTCCGAACGAATATCGGTTGGCTGACGATCTCTTTGCTTTTTATAGCGACCGACTCGAACGAGCCTTGCACCGGCTATTCCACCCTCCGCCCGAAGGAATGGCTGACCGCGTATTTGTGACCGACCGGAATGACCGCAGTGCGCAAATCCGTGCACGGCTTGCCTCCGGAACGAATTCCCTGCGGGGGATTGCGCAACTGTGTGCACAAGTGGAGGCTGTTGATGCAAATCTGCGCAAACTCGACACGCAGTTGCGGCAGTTGAGGCAGGACGCCACTGCGATGGAACTTGGAAAACAACTTCATGCTGATCGAGCGCGGCTGACAGTTCAATGCGAGAATTTGGAAGATCGCAAAAGAGACCTTGCCTTGCAGATCCAAACTCTCACCGAAAGACTAAAAGAGTTGAAGCGTGAGGAATCTAATCTCACCGCTATGGTCAACAAAGCCCGACAAGGTCAAACACTGATTTCTTTAGCCGCACGATACCGAGAAGCGGCAACTGAAATTCGCGCACGTGCGGCGGATCAGTTACGCCGCCAAATTTCCGAACACGTGGGCGATTTGTGGGTGCAAATCACCGAGCGCCAGCGCGAATTCCTAGGGATGGAATTCGACAAAAGTTGGAATTGCTTCCTGTTGCGCAAAGACGGCAAGAAAGTTTCGTGGGAAGAAACAAATACCTCTGCCGGTCAGCGCCAAGTGCGGATGCTCGCCTTTTACGAAGCCTTGCGGCGACTAGCCAAGCTGTCTCCTCCGCTGGTAGTGGATACTCCGCTTGGCAGACTGGATAAAGAAGTTCGCGATAGCGTCCTTGATCAGCTTTATCTTGTTGGACACCAGACAATTATTCTGACGACCAACTCAGAAATCGATCCAGAGGGCCCACTATTCGAGCGGATTCAAGACAAGCTTGCTCGTGTGTACACCTTGCATCCGTGTGGCCGCGAGGACAGCGTGAACTACGTGGTCGAAGTCAAACCCAACTACTTCGGGAGGAATGTATGAGCTACTATGCCAATAAGATTCACAGTTTATTGGGATGCTCCTTAGACGATGCCGCGATGATTGAGGACATCATGCGAAACGACGTTCTTCATACCGTCGCACTCGACTGGTTGAGCGAACAGGAATTCAATGCCGCTGTCCGTAAAGCCAGCAGGCTCCTTGAGCAAAACCGTGCCGATTATGAGGCGTATTACGCCGGAACACGTGCCATTTTTAAGCAAATGCAGGCAGCGCAAGCGAAGCGCGCATGAGGAAGTAACATGAAATTCAAGCCCAGCATAGAAACCGAGAAGTTCATCGAGGACGTTCACCAACGAGTCGGTGCGAAAAACAAAGCAGTGCTTGGCCGGTCAGCCTTATGTCTTGCGTTAGGTGAGGGCGTGCCGGAAGGCTTCAAGCCGGCTGATTCCGGCGGGAAAGACCTCGACGATGAGACAGTGCTTGGCGACGAGTTGCGTGACGTTGTTCATGCCGCGCTGAATCATCGCGCCGGTAAGGAACTCGACGAAACTGGCTACCGGCAAGCGTTCCGGCAACACTTTGAGTACGGCTGCAAGCGGCTCAAGGAGATTTGGGAAGACGCGGGTAACGATCAAACCAAGTTTGTCGCGTCGCTACTGAAACTGACCGGCGAGGATTTTGCCGGAGTAACTGGACTCACGCCCCGCGTGCAGGCGTTGCCGCTGGTCGAGAAGGAAGTGAAGCTGAAGGTATTGGTGGACGCGCCGGAGTGGTCGGTGAACGGGCCGGGCACGAACAACGGGTTGCTGGTGATTTCCGGTCAGCCCGGCAGCGGCAAGAGCCAACTGGCGCTCGATCTTTTGGCGCAACTGACCAAGTTCGGCGTCCGATTCGTGTTTTTCGACATGAAAGGCGAGTTGGAGGATGACCCGAACAATTCGACCCAACGACAGAATCGCACAAAATTCCTGGAACTGACCGGGGCGCGGTATGTCCGGTTGATTCAGCAGGATTTGCCGATCAATCCGCTCTACCGGCTCCCGAATCCGACCGAGAACGCGCAGGTCGCTTACGAGATCGCCAATCTAGTGCGGTGTTTCGCCCCGCAACTGGGCGCGAAACAGGAACGCAACATCAGCGATTGTTATCAGCGGTTGCCTTCGCCCGATTTCGCGTCGTTGGCGATGGAACTGGAGAATAGCGGGGCGACCGGGGTGGACTTGGCCATCATCCAAAAGATCGAGCGGTTCAACATCTTCGCCAGCGCGCAGACGGCCATCCCGCCGGAAGCCTGGCTGAGTCAGTCGTTCGTGATTGATTTCAAGAGCTTTCACACCGACAGCGAGACGAAGGCGTTGGCGGCGGCGTTGATCCTGAATTTCTTGATCAAGAAGCTGGGGCAACAGTTGGCCGTCAAGAACGACATCCAGCCGTTGAAGATGGTGTTGTTCGTGGACGAAGCGCACTTGTTGTTGCCGAAGGAACACAAGGCCGGGCTGCTCAGCCAACTGGCCCGGCAAGGCCGGTCGTGGGGTTTCCCGGTCTGGCTGGCGTCGCAGGATGCCGACAAGTTTGTCACCGGCGGCGAGGAAGGAACGAACTTCGCTCAATTAGCCGAGTGCGGCGTGCATTTCTCTCCGCACACGCTCAGCCCCGCCGATCAGAAGCTTGTGCTGGGCACAGTCGTTCACCAGCAATTCAAGAAAGCCGAAGCCGCGTTATGTCAGCGCGGTAAGCTCCAAACCACCGGCCTCGCCCGGCAGTTCTGGAAGGATGGAGGAAAGTAACGAGCCGCTGCGCGGCAGTTTAGGCGGGGCGGAGGCGAACACGACCGGCTTCAACGATGGCGAGACGACCCGGTAGGCGATCCAGAATGGGAGCCTGAGCGAGGAAGGCGGTCAGGGTTCTCAAGATTTCGGCAGCCACAGTGTCATCCGGAAGATCGAGCACGACGATGCCCGCATAATTTGCGGGCGGATAGTTCCGCACATTGCCGAAATCCTTGTCGCGCGTAATCAGCACCAAGCTGTTTTGCTGTGCGTACCGGGCGATGTGACTGTCGGGAGATTTTCCCATGCCGATGTCGCGAACATCCACCGCCTCGTGACCGGCCTTTCGAATACAGGCGGCGGTTGACCGCGGCAAGTTGGCGTCCACCAAGAATCGCATCTCACCTCAAGCAGGTAACGGATGATACTGCTCTTGGTCAATCAGTTCTCTAGCAAATTGCAGGGCGGCGCGAATGTCTTCAACACTGATCTCGTATTCGCGCTCCACCTCTTCAAAGCTCATTCCGCCCGCCAGGCTGCCGACGACGATAGCTACCGGCACTCGTGTGCCGCGGATCACCGGCTTGCCGTGGTGGATTTCTGGATCAATGACGATTCGTTCATTCATGGTGTGTGCCATACATATTCCTACTGCAAAACAAAACTGCGCTCAAGCCCGGAGCATCTTTACGGCAGCTTCGACCCCACTCACCACGTGTTTCACTTCTGCCGCCGTATTTGCGGCATACAACGAAAACCTGATCATCTGCCGGGAAGCCGTTGAGTCCGGTTTCATTGCCTTGATGACATGTGACGGCTCGTCGGAATCGGCCAGACACGCTGAACCCGATGAGGCGCAGATGCCTTCTTGATCCAGCAGGATCAGCAATGCTTCGGATTCGATCCCGTGGAAGGTGATGTTTGTTGTGTTCGCCAAGCGCAGCGTTTTATGTCCGTTCAACTCCGTGCCCGGAATCGAACTCAAAATCCCATCCTCCAGCGCATCCCGTAACGGACGCACTGTCTTGTCGTAGTCCAGTAGCTTCTTCTTCGCCAACTCGCACGCTTTGCCCAGCCCGACAATCAGCGGGACGCTTTCCGTTCCGCCCCGGCGATTCTTTTCCTGATGCCCGCCATGAATCAGCGGGACAAACGGCGCTTTCCTTCGCACAAACAACGCCCCAATCCCCTTCGGCGCGCCGAGTTTGTGCCCGGTAATCGAGAGATAATCCACCGGCACCTTCCGCACATCCACTTCGATTTTCCCCACCGCCTGCACCGCATCGCAATGGAACAACACCCCGCGCGCCCGGCAAATCTCCGCAATCTCCTTCACAGGAAACAGCACGCCGGTTTCATTGTTCGCCCACATCAACGACACCACCGCGGTCTCATCGGTGATCGCATTCTCCAAATCCACCAATTTCAACAGCCCGTCCCGGCCAACAGGCAGATAGGTGACCCGGTATCCGCTTTCGTGTGATTCGTGTATTTTGTGGTTTCCTTCGATGGCTTTGCAGTAATTCAGCACCGATGAATGTTCGACTGCTGAGGTGATGATGTGTCGTTTGCCAGTCGCCTGCAATGCCGCGTGGATAGCGGTATTGTTGCTCTCCGTGCCACAGGAGGTGAAGATAATCTCGCTGGCGTGCGCTCCGATCAATTCCGCCACCTGCTCTCGCGCCGCCTCGATCACGCCTTTCAACTTTGCCCCAAACTTGTAACTGCTCGATGGATTCCCCCAATCGGAGGTCAGATACGGCATCATGGCTTCCAACACTTCCGGCAGGACGGGCGTCGTCGCATTATGGTCCAAATAAATCACGGTGCGTGATCATACGCGTCGGCTGCGAATTTGTCAGTGGATTTGATTCAATGCCAATGTTGACCGGGACGGTGGCGTGGCGTAGGCTCCTGCGCATGGCAACTGGGGTGGTCGAGAACATGGAGCGCTTGGAGTCAGAAAGAAACGACCGAGTTGATGATTGATATCGCAGTGAAGGCACAGTTATGAATGCAGTGACAGGATTTTGGTTGTTTTGGCTGACGGCGGCGGCGGAAATTGCCGGCTGTTACGCGGTGTATGTTTGGTGGCGTAACGGCGGCAGCGCATGGTGGCTCGCGCCTGGCGCGGCGTTGTTGGCGTTGTTCGCCTGGCTGCTGTGTCTGCACCCGGTCACGGGCGCGGGCCGTGTGTACGCAGCCTACGGCGGCATCTACATTGCCGCGTCGCTGCTGTGGCTGTGGTTGGTGGAAGGGAAACTCCCCAACCGTTGGGACATTGCCGGTGGCCTGATTTGTTTGATCGGTGCTGCGGTGATCTACTTCGCTCCGCGTGTTCAATGAAACCCTCATCGTCAACCCAACCTCGCTGGCTCAATCGAACGGTGTTTGGCATTGGATTGGCGTCGTTGTTGAGCGACACGGCGCACGAGATTGCGACGACAATCCTGCCGGCGTTTCTGGCGACAATGGGTGCGGCGGCGGCGTGGCTGGGGTTGATCGAGGGCATCTCGGACGGACTGTCGAGTTTCGCGAAGATGGCGTCAGGGTATTACACCGACCAGATGCGGCGGCGCAAACCCATCGCAGTGCTCGGCTACGTCGTCACAACCGTCGGCACGGCGTGTTTCGGGTTGGCGACGCAGGCGTGGCATGTGTTGGTAGCGCGGGCCACCGCCTGGCTGGGACGCGGCGTGCGCACGCCGGTCCGGAAAGCACTGCTGGCGGCGGCAGTCACCCCACAAACCTACGGACGCGCGTTCGGGTTCGAGCGGATGATGGACACTCTCGGCGCGATTGTCGGTCCGTCCTCGGCGACGGCGTTACTGGTGGCCATGAACCACAACTACTCGCATGTCTTCTATTTAACGCTGATACCGGGCTTGTTGGCAGCGGCGGCGATTGCGTTTTTGGTGAAGGAAAAAGAGCGAACGCACGTGCCGTACATCTCGTTTGGCGAACGGCTCAGCGCGTTGCCGCGGACCTACCGGAAGTTTTTGCTGGCGGTGGGGTTGTTTGGCGCCGGGGATTTCGCGCACACGATGTTGATTTTGTTGGCCACGCAGAAACTCACGCCGGTGTACGGCGCCGCCAAGGCGGCGACTTTTGCGGTGTCGTTGTATGTGCTGCACAACGTGCTGTATGCCGGGTTTGCATTCATCGCTGGGTGGCTGGCGGATCATTTCAACAAACGTGCGTTGCTCGCTGGCGGTTACGGTTTGGCGGCAGTGACCGGCTTGTTGCTGGTGTTTGCGCCGATGAATTTACCGGTGCTCGCCGTTGTGTTTGTGCTGGGCGGCATTTTCGTGGCAACCGAGGAAGCGCTTGAAGATTCGCTGGCCGCGGAGTTGGTGGACAAGGAACATCACGGGATGGGGTTTGGCGTGTTGGCGACGGTCAACGGCGTCGGCGATTTCCTCAGCAGCCTTGTCGTTGGCGTGCTCTGGACGGCATTTGGCACGCCGGTCGCCTTCGCGTACAGCACGGTGTTGTTCATCGCCGGCACCGTGTTGATTTGGAGATCAAAACGATGAACTGGGTTATTTGGGCGCTTTTATCGGCATTGTTTGCCGGTCTGACGGCGATCTTCGCCAAAATCGGGGTCGCCGACGTGAACTCCAATTTGGCAACGGCGATTCGCACGAGTTTCATTGTGGTCTTCACGTGGGGAATCGCGCTGGCGACAACGAGTCCGAACGCGTTGCTGACGTTATCGCGACGCACCTGGTTGTTTCTCGCGCTCTCGGCGTTGGCGACCGGACTGTCGTGGCTCTGTTATTTTCGAGCGCTTCAGCTCGGTGAGGCATCGCGCGTCGCGCCGGTGGATAAATTGAGCGTGGTTTTTGTCATTCTATTGGCGGCGCTGATCTTGAAGGAACGTGGCACGTGGCAACACTGGATCGGCGGCCTGTTGATCACAGCCGGCGCAATTGTCCTCGCTTGGAAAACAAACTAACGATAAACGCGACACGCGCGTTGAACTGAGGGAACGTGTCAGGCAGCATGATTTGAATATAGCGGGAATCCGCTGTTGGAAACGGAAGAGCCGGTGAAAAAGCACAGGGGCCAAATTGATACGGCGGCCGAAACTGGATCGCAACGGCATCGCATTGTTGGTTCGTAATTGCCACCTGAAACCCTGTTTTACCGAACATGACACCATCTCTCGCAACCAACTCTGAACGTGGCCTGACCACCGCCGAAGCGCAGGCGCGGCTCAAGCAATTTGGGCCGAACGCCGTTGTTGAGGAAAAAGTCCATCCGCTCCGGCAGTTTCTCAAACGGTTTTGGTCGCCGATCCCGTGGTTGCTGGAAGCGACCATCATCATCCAACTTTTTCTCGGTGAACACATCGAGGCGGCGGTGATTGCCGGGTTGCTCGTGTTGAACGCGGGTTTGAGCCTTTTGCAAGAAGCCCGCGCGCAAAAAGCCCTCGCGCTGTTGCGCCGTCAGCTGCAAGTCACCGCCCGAGTCCGTCGCGACGGCGAGTGGACCACGGTGTCGGCGGAGATGTTGGTGCCGGGCGATGTCATTCATTTGCGTCAGGGCGGCATCGTGCCAGCCGATGTGAAACTGGCGGACGGTTCGCTGCTCGTGGATCAATCGGCGCTGACCGGCGAATCGGCGGCGGTGTCGGTCGCGCCCGGCAAGACTGCATTTGCTGGTGCGTTGGTGCGCGGCGGCGAAGCGACCGGAGAGGTTACGGCCACCGGCGCGCGCACGTTTTTCGGTAAGACCGCCGAACTGGTTCGCACCGCCGGCTCGGCCAACCGGCAGGAACACGAAATCGTCGGCGTGGTGAAAAACCTCTTCGTCGTCAACGCCGCGATGGTGGTGGTCGTCGTCGGCTACGCGCATCATGCCGGGATGTCCATCGGGTTCGTGCTGCCGTTGTTGCTGACGATTTTGTTGGCCTCGATTCCCGTGGCGTTACCGGCCACATTCACGTTTGCCGCCGCGCTTGGGTCGCTGGAACTGTCCAAGCGCGGTGTGCTGATCACGCGGCTCAGCGCGTTGCACGACATCGCTTCCATGACGGTGTTGTGCACCGACAAAACCGGTACGCTGACCCGCAACGAGGCAACCGTGCAGACGCTCTGGACGGCACCGGGCTTTTCCGAAGCCGATCTACTGCGTGCCGCTGCGCTGGCCAGCGACCCGGCCGGGCAAGACCCGGTGGACGGCGCGATTGTAAAAGCTGCCACCGAACGCGGCTGGCGCGCGGGCGAGTTGGAACGCACCGCATTCCAACCGTTCGACCCGGCCACCAAACGGGCCGAGGCGGTTTATCGTGAGGCCGGCGGCATGCGCCGGTATGTCAAAGGCGCGCCAGTAGTGATCGGGCAACTGGCCGGTGTCGCCGAATCGCTCTGGCAACCGCAAGCGGAAGCGATGTCGGCGCGCGGTCAACGAGTGCTCGCCATCGCCACCGGCGATGAAACGGCAGTGCGGCTCGCCGGCCTGATCGGCCTCGAAGACGCAGTGCGCGATGATTCGAAGACCGTGGTATCCGCCATTCAAAATGCCGGCGTCCGCGTGGTGATGGTGAGCGGCGACAACGCGTTGACGGCACGGCGCGTGGCCGGTGAGGTTGGCATTCCCGGCGAATTGTGTTCCTCGGAAAAATTGCATGGTGATTTGTGCGATGACGCGATGGATTGCGGTGTGTTTGCTGGCGTGTTTCCCGAGGACAAATACCGGTTGGTACGCGGTTTTCAGCGGCGCGGCGAGGTCGTGGGCATGAGCGGTGACGGCGTCAACGACGCGCCCGCACTTCGGCAAGCCGAAGCCGGCGTCGCGGTCGCCAATGCCACCGACGTCGCCAAAGCCGCCGCCGCGATGGTATTGACGCAACCGGGATTGGGCGGAGTCGTGCCGGCCATCGAGACCAGCCGGCGGGTGTTCCAACGGGTCATCACCTACACGCTGGCTATGTTGACGAAGAAAATCGAGATGATGGCGTTGCTCGTCATTGGTTTTCTGCTGACCGGACACAAACCGCTCACGCCATTGCTGATGGTGCTGATTCTGTTTCTGAACGATTTTCTCACCATGTCGCTTTCGACCGATCGAATGAGATTTTCGTTCCAACCCAACCGCTGGAACACGCGCGGCATCCTGCTGGCGGCGTCCGTGTTGGCGGCCGGCAAGCTCGTGTTCTCGCTCGGAGTTTTTATCTGTGGCAACTACGTCCTCCACTTGGAGCCGGCGCTGCTGAAGACGCTGACGTTTGCCACATTGATCATCAGTTCACAGGCCGGTATCTATCTGTTGCGCGAGCGCGGACATTTCTGGCAATCGCGGCCCAGTGGTTTTCTGGTGGCCAGTTCCGTGTTCGGTCTGGGCGTGACTGCGCTACTGGTCTTGCGCGGAATTTTCATGCCGCCATTAGCCCCGGCGTTTCTGCTCGCCATTTTCGGCGCAGGGTTGGTGTACTTCAGCGCGCTCGACTGGCTGAAAGTCCAGCTCTTCACGCAACTGAAACTGCGGTAACCAAACCAAAGGAGACTGAAATGACAACCATCACCAGCATCAACGCCCGCGAGATCCTCGATTCGCGTGGCAATCCCACCATCGAAGTGGACGTGCAACTGGCCGGTGGAGCGCTCGGACGGTCGGCTGTGCCCAGCGGCGCGAGCACCGGCGAGAATGAAGCGATCGAACTCCGCGACGGTGACAAAAAACGGTATGGCGGCAAGGGCGTCTTGAAAGCCGTCGCCAACGTTACCGGCCCAATCGCCAAAGCGCTTGTCGGCCACGACGCGCTCGACCAGACCGGTATTGACCGCGCCATGATCGCGCTCGACGGCATACCGACCAAAGCCAAACTCGGCGCGAACGCCATTCTCGGCGTGTCGCTGGCCGTCGCCAAAGCGGCTGCAGCACAGGTCGGCCTGCCGCTCTACCGGTATCTCGGCGGTGTAGACGCCAAGCTGTTGCCGGTGCCGATGATGAACGTGCTCAACGGCGGCGCGCATTCCGACGCGCCGGTGGATTTTCAGGAATACATGATTGTGCCGAAAGGTGCGAAGAGTTTTCGGGAAGCGTTGCGGATGGGCGCGGAGACGTTTCACGCGCTCAAGGCCGTGTTGAAGGCAAACAAACTCAGCACTGCCGTCGGTGACGAAGGCGGGTTCGCGCCCGCGCTCCGCGACAACGAGCATCCGTTGGAAGTCATTGTCGCCGCGATCAAACAAGCCGGCTACAAACCCGGCAAGGACATTTTTATCGCGCTCGACCCGGCGGCCAGCGAGTTCTTTGACGTGGCGTCGAAGCGGTATGTGTTCAAGAAATCCGATGGCTCAAAACACACCGCCGCCGAGATGGTGGACATTTACGAAAAACTGGTCGCCAAGTATCCGATCATCTCCATCGAAGACGGCATGGCCGAACAGGATTGGGACGGGTGGCAACTGCAAACCAAGCGGCAGGGGGCAAAGCTGCAACTGGTTGGCGACGACAACTTCGTGACCAACATCAAGTACCTGCAAAAAGGCATCGAACTGGGCGTGGCCAACTCGATTCTGATCAAGCTCAACCAGATCGGCACATTGACTGAGACGTTTGATTGCATCGCGTTGGCGCGTCGGAATGGTTACCGGGCGGTGGTCAGCCATCGCAGCGGCGAGACGGAGGACAGCACGATTGCGGATTTTGTGGTGGCGAGCGGCGTCGGCCAAATCAAAACCGGCAGCCTCTGTCGCACCGACCGCATCTGCAAATACAACCAACTCCTCCGCATCGAAGAACAACTCGGCCAGTCCGCCGTGTACGCCGGCATGCTCTGAGCGGTGATTGCATTCATCTGAGAGAGTGGTAAAATTGGGAAGGCAATGGAGTTTGCCTGCCCCGATTGGGTTCGGGGGAACTGCCCACCGGCTGATGACTCCTACCGGAAACGGAGTCATGCAAACGGCCAGTTTAGACCAGCCTCGCAAGAAGTCAGCCGCACCGGCAGGCTTCCGCAGCGTCTTGTTTGCCGAATCTGTCAGCGAAACAAACGAGATGCCGGAGTTCTTTCGCGACCTGAATCTCGATCAGGTCGTGGACGCCATCACGGCGGGGCGCGATGAATACAATCTGAAACCGTTCTTTTACCACCCGTTGTCGGATCGCGCACTGATTGAGTACCGGCAGGCGGTGATGCGCGATGTGGAAAACGATGCGCTGTTCCAGTGTCTCAAGGCATTCGGCGAGCGGATGCGCTCTGTGCGCGTGCATCTGACTGCCGCGAAAGAACGGCATTACCAGCACGAGAGGGAAGCGTGGTTTTTGGAGGCGGTCGTCACGTATGGCGAAGCGGTTGAGACGTTGTTGGCTGACTTGGCGCAGCACCGACCGCAGTCGCGCGGACTGCGGGAGTTACATGCGTATTTGGCGGAGTATGCCGGCAGCGATCGCTTCCGCGAACCGGTCGAGCAGGCGCGCCGGTTGAAAACCGACTTGGCGGCGATCCGATACGGGTTGCTTATTCGTGGCGACCGGGTGACGGTCATGCCCTATGACGGCTGGGCGGATTACAGCGCGGTCGTTGAGGAAACGTTTGCCAAGTTCAAGCAGGGCGCGGTCAACGATTACCGCACGAAATTCCCGGCCTATTCAAACCTCGACCACATCGCGGCGCAAATTCTCGACCGGGTCGCGTTGCTGAATCCCGATGTGTTCCGCCGGCTCGACGAGTTCTGCGCAAACCATGAAGGGTTTCTCGATCCGAGAATCGCGACGTTTGACCGTGAAATCCAGTTTTACATTGCGTGGCGCGAATACGCGGCGCGATTCCGTCATGCCGGGTTGACGTTCTGTTACCCTCGCGTGTCCGACACCTTAAAGGCCGTGCGCTGCCGCGATAGTTTCGATTTGGCGCTGGCTGCCACGCTCATCGGCGAACGCGCGACTGTCGTTTGTAATGGCTTCGCACTCACCGGCTCCGAACGGATCGCGGTTGTGACCGGGCCGAATCAGGGCGGCAAGACGACCTTTGCGCGGATGTTCGGCCAACTGCACTTTCTGGCCAGCCTCGGCTTGCCGGTGCCGGGCACGGACGCGCAATTGTTCCTGTGCGACCGGATCCTGACACATTTCGAGCGCGAAGAAGCCATCGAGAACCACCGGGGGAAGCTGGAGGACGATCTGGTGCGCGTCCGCGAAATGTTGGCGGCAGCCACGCCCAACAGCCTGCTGATCATCAACGAGATTTTTTCGTCCACGGCCTTGCAGGATGCGGTGCTGTTGAGCCGCAAGATTCTGGAACGCATTGCGGCGCTGGACGCACTGTGCGTGTGTGTGACGTTTCTGGATGAACTGGCGTCGTTGAACGAGAAAACCGTCAGCTTCGTCGCGGGCGTCGTGCCGGACCAGCCGACGATGCGCACGTACAAGATCGAGCGACGGCCCGCCGACGGCCTTGCCTACGCGCACGCATTGGCTGAGAAACACGGGCTGACCTACGAGCAGTTACGGAGGCGACTCGGCTCATGAACGTGCATCTGCTCTATCGTGACCGGGACTTCGACCGTTTGCCGGCGGCGTTATCGCTGATGCCGCATCGGGGCTGGGAAAACCGCACGCCGCTCTGGCCGCATGAAGACGCGGTTCGGCAGGACCTGGAACTCGACACGTTGTTCAACGCCATGGCGGGGGATGACCGGTTTTTGTTCTACGCAGCGCAGGAAGTCGTTTTGTCGGGCTTGCAGAACGACGTGGACACAATTCGTTACCGACAGGCGGTGCTCCAGGATTGTCTGCGCCAGCCAGCCATTGTCAGGGCCATCTACGACATCGCTGTCGAAGTGATTGAAAACAAGAACCGGCAATGGTGGGGTGTGACCGGCCGCTCGCCCGGCAGCCTGTTATACGGCTCGGTGCAATTGCTGAATCTGTTTGCCGACGCGCTCGGCAAACTGCGACGCATCGCTGATGAACACGCCGGGAAGTTCACCTCCGAAGGTTTCACGACGTTGCTGGCAATGTTGCGGGCAGAGTTGAGCGATGAGTACCTCGCTACAATCAAGACGCGCCTGAAAGAACTCAAGTTTAGTCACGGCGTCCTGATGAGCGCGTCGCTCGGTCCCGGCAATCAGAGCGCCAATTTCGTTTTGCATCAGCCGGCAGGACACAAATCGTGGCTGACACGCGTGTTTGGTCGGCGGTCGCCCGCATACAGTTTTCGGCTCGACCCGCGTGATGAAGCCGGTGCGCGAGCGCTGGGCGAACTGCGCGACCGCGGCATTAATCTCGTCGCCAATGCCGCTGCACAATCGGCCGATCACATTTTGAGTTTCTTCGTCAGGTTGCGAGCGGAACTGGCCTTTTACCTCGGCGCAGTGAACCTGTACCAACGGCTCGGATCGCTCGGTGTCCCGGTCTGTTTTCCGGAGCCTGCACCGGCCGGTGTCAACCGGCACACATGCCGCGGGCTGCGCGATGTTTGCCTGGCCTTGAGCATGGGCCGCCCTGTCGTCGGGAACGAGTTGCAGGCCGACGGCAAGAAACTCGTCATCATTACCGGCGCAAACAAAGGCGGCAAATCCTCCTTCCTGCGTGCTGTTGGGCTGGCGCAACTGATGATGCAGGCCGGCATGTTTATCGCCGCCGAATCGTTCACGGCCGATCTTTGTCGGAGTCTGTTCACGCATTACAAGCGCGAGGAAGACGTGAAGATGAAGAGCGGCAAGTTCGACGAGGAACTCAAACGCATGAGCGAGATCGCCGATGTACTGGCGCCGGATGCGCTGCTGCTGTTCAACGAATCATTTGCCGCGACCAACGAACGCGAAGGCGCGGAGATCGCCCGGCAGATTGTGCGCGCTCTGCTGGAGACGCGCGTGAAAATCTTCTTCGTGACGCATCAATACGGTTTTGCGCACGGTCTCAACGGCGACCACGCCGACCGTGTGCTGTTTCTGCGCGCCGAACGGCTGGCCGACGGCACGCGCACCTACAAACTACTACCCGGCGAGCCACTGGAGACCAGCTTCGGCGCGGACTTGTATGAAACGATTGTTGTCAAACACGATGTACACGCCCCTGAATACCAATCAACCTAGAGGCTGCCGCTATTGCGGGAGCCGTAACGGAAGCTGGCAGCCGGTCGAGCACAGTATTTCGCACTGGCCGTATATTCTGATTGTGCGCGCAAGCGGTTGGGTGTGCCGCTCGTGTCGGCAGACGAGTTTTGACGATGACACATTACGTTTTTTTGATCGCATGGCTCACATGCTTCAGGTCGGCGACATTAGTGATTTTCACAGTTTGGGTGGCGACTATTTCTCCGTCCGCTACCAACCCAAACATCCAAAAGCATACCGTGAGTCAGATGAGAACAACGAATCCCAAGGCGGTCGGCGCAGGGTGTTACCGTTGACCAAACCCGTTGTGTTTCGGATTCATGCTCCCGAAGCAAGGCGTGTTTGGCTTGTTGGCAAATTCAACGGTGACGGATTCCTCAAATACGCCATGAAAAAACTGGTGGACGGCTATTGGGAATGCTCACTCGAATTGGAACGAGGTCATTACGAATACCATTTTCTGGTGGATGGCGTGGCCATTGCCGACCCGCGTGCCATCGCTCGTGCGCCCAACGAGCAGGGCGGATTCAACAGCGTCGTGGAGGTCGGATGACGGGTAACGCCAATTACCGGAGTTATCCTTGCGTGGTGTGGATGGGCGAGCGGTGTCATCAGGAGAACGTCTTATGAGTTCCGTCATTTATTTCACCGAGACAGAGACGTCAGACGAAACGGTGTTCGCCGAAGCGTTGGCAGAACACGACACGCGATTTGTCAGCGTACTGGCGAATGTCGAAGCCGACGCGGAGATTCTGTGCGTTTATATTCATCACGCCATTGACGAAAAATTTCTGATGGCGCATCCCGCATTGAAACTGATTACGACCCGCTCGACCGGTTACGATCACATTGACGTGAACACGTGTCGGAAACGCGGTGTGGCCGTGGCAAATGTTTTCAGCACCGACGACAATTCGGTCGCGGAACACACATTCATGCTGATGCTGGCGGTGGCGCGGCGATTGTTGGAGGTGCGCGATGCGAACCACCGGTCGGTGTTCCGCTACGAGACGCTGCGCAGTCACGATTTGAAGGACAAGACGTTGGGTGTCATCGGTACCGGGCGCATCGGTTTGCGCGTGGTGCGGATCGCGCTGGCGTTCGGGATGAAAGTGCTGGCGTATGATCCCTACCAGCGGTCGTTGATGGGCGAGATTCTGGGGCTGCGGTATGTGAGTCTTGATGAACTGCTCGCGCAGTCCGACGTGATCAGCCTGCATGCGCCGTTGACGCAAGAGACATATCACCTGTTGAATCGAGAAACATTGGCAAAATGCCGACCGGGCGTCATGCTCATCAACACCGCTCGCGGAGCGTTGATTGACACCGTGGCGCTGAACGACGCGCTCGACAAAGGCATCGTGGCGGGGGCGGGACTTGACGTGTTGGAGGACGAGCGCGTAATGCAGAAATCCCTCAGCAAGATCGTGAGCGAGCGCCTGATCAAAGACCTCCAAGGCCCGACTGAAGAAGCCGTGCTCCAACAACCTGAAGGCCAGCGCCAATTACAAAATCTCATGCAGAACCAGCGGGTGCTCGCCCGTCCGAACGTTGTCTTCACTCCGCACGTCGCGTTCAACAGCGTCGAGGCCGTCCAACGTATCAATACCATCACCATCGAAAACATCCGCGCTTTTTTGCAAGGCGCGCCGATCAATCTGGTAAGCAGTACATGATCCCAATTGATCCCGACAGGGAGTTGGACACGCGATGAACGAAGACGCTCCTCTTAAGGACTACCACCGCCGCAAACTCGAATTGGCCGGTCGGTTGCGCGCGTTACGCGAAGTAGCGAAGCAGGCCAAAGATGAAGCGAGGGAGAAACAGTGCATGGAATGGATGGCCAAACTTGCCGAAGACCGCTTCACGCTCGCCGTGCTCGGCCAGTTCAAACGTGGCAAAAGCTCATTGATGAACGCCATCATTGGCCGGCAACTCCTGCCGACCGGGGTGTTGCCGGTCACATCGACCATCACAGCGCTGAAATTCGGCCCGCAGGAACGGCTGGTGGTTGAGCGCGAAGGGTTACTCTGGCCGGAAGAACTGCCACTGTCGCGCCTTGAAGAATACGTCACCGAGAACGGCAATCCCGGCAACCAGAAACGCGTCAAGACCGCTACCGTCGAAGTCCCCGTGCCGTTCCTGCGGCGCGGCCTGTGGTTTGTGGACACGCCCGGCGTCGGCTCGGCCATCGTCGCCAATACCGCCACCACCTACGCGTTCCTCCCGCAATGCGACGCGGTGTTGTTTGTCACGAGCGTGGACACGCCGCTCACGAGCATGGAAATGGAATTTCTCCGGGAGATTCGGCAACACGTCCGCAAAATCTTCTTCATCCTCAACAAAACTGACCTGCTGCCAGCTTCGCAGGTTGCGGAGGTACTGGCGTTCGCCGCGCGGACGTTGCGCGAACAGATGGACGCGGACAGCCAGCGGATTTTCCCGCTCTCCTGCCAACGCGCACTGGCCGGCGATCCCAACAGCGGCCTGCTGGCGTTGCAGGAGGAACTCGCTCGGTTCTTGTCCGAGGAAAAAAACGAGACGTTTCTCAATGTCATTGCGCAGCGCGTAGCGCAGTTGGCCGAATCCGGTGGAGGAACGCACGGAGCTTGTGCTGAGCCGCAAAGTATCGCGTCCGGTCCCGCTCGGCCACAACGGAGTGCGACCCTCCAGACGCGCGGTTGTCCGGTTTGCGACCATCTGTATCAGGCCGTGTTCGATTTTCTGGCGCAGTGGCAATACGCCATCGCCACCGACGAGAAAGCGCAAACCGAGTTTGCCACTGAACTGGGTTTCTGCCCGCTGCATACCTGGCAGATGAACATGTGGTCATCGCCGGTCGGCGCATCGGTCGGTTATGGCAAGCTCGCACTACGGGTCGCGCAACTGCTGAAGGAAACACCCGATGTGATTGGGCTGGTGCACGACACCAAAACGTGCCGTGTCTGCCGGTTGATGCGCGATGCGGAGAAACGTTACGCCGCCGAGTTTGCCGGTACGCTCGCCACCGATGCCGGACGCGAAACCTACACGCGCTCGCAAGGCGCGTGTCTCCGGCATCTGGCGTTATTGATCGCCGCATCAAACAACCACGATGTCGCCAACTTTCTCCGCGCCCAAGCCGCCCGCCGTTTCGAGGAAATCGGTGAGGATATGCAATCGTTTGCGATGAAGACCGACGCTCTCCGCCGATATCTTCGCAACGACGATGAGCGGGACGCCTATCTCCGCGCCATCACCCATCTCGTCGGCGACCGTCGCCTCTGCGTCCCCTGGCCCGCAGATGTGGAGTTGTGAACAACACGCACACTCAATCCATAACCCGATCAACACCGTCCACGAAAGCCTATTACATGAGTCTCAGTAATTCTGGCACTTTTAACATCTCGGGTTGGTGGAGCAGTCGTTGAGCATTATGGGGGCACATATACCAATTGGCCAACGATTTGGACTCCGATCCTCTCCTTAAACGATCCCGATGACGGACTAGCAAGAAGTCAGGTAGAATTGGTCGGAGATTCGAGCAATCCATGCGTGTCATTCGCTTTCTCACCGGATTACCTGACGGACAAACAGTGGGGATTGCTCGAACCATTGTTGCCACCGTTGCCACGCCCGCCAGACGGACGCGGCCGTCGGTGAAAGGAGAATCGGATTGTGCTCAACACCATCCTCCGAGGGGTGAGCCCCAACGCGCAATGTTACCAGTTGCCCGACCGCTATCCGTCCTGCCAAACCTGTCATCGGCGGTTTTAGTAATGGGCATGCACCGGTGTGTGGCAGAAAATCGTTCAGCCTCTAGTCGAACAATTGCGCAAACAAGGTCTATTGGATCTGGCTAAAGCGTTCATCGGTGCGATGTTCACGCCGACTCAAAAGGGGCGATGTCGTCGGCAAAACCAAGCGGGGCAAGAGTTCCAAGGTGATGGGGATGGCGGATGCACACAGGTGGCCGCTAGCGGTTGCGATGACCGGTGGCTTTCCGCACGAGGCGACGCTGGTGGAGACAACCCTCCAGAATCGGTTTGTGACCGAGAGTCCCGAATACTTGACTGGCGACAGGGCTTATGACAGCGATCCGCTGGGTAAGCAATTGGGCACCGAAGAGATTGAGCCCGCACCGACAGAATCGCCAGAAACTGGCGACACAAGATGTGCGGTGCGTATAATGTTATCGGTGCCGCTGGAAGATCGCCCGGTCATGGGCGTGGCTTTAAAACTACCGTCGTCTTGTGGTGCGGCATGAGCGGTATGCCGCCAATTACCTCGGCTTTGTTCTGCTCGGCTGCATCCTCATTCTGCTCAAGGCAGGTTTATGAGATCACCACCAGCAAGCTACGGTTGCTGTAGAACTGTCCCGGTTGCTCATGAAAAACTGCGGACAAACTAAAAGCTTGTCCCATTCCGTTGTCATTTCACGATCAAGACGCTGCAGTGGGCGTGGTCGCTGATGCGGTCGGCGGTGTCGCCCAAGAGTCGGCCCCACAGCTCGGAGTGGTCGCTATGGCCGACAACAATCAGGTCGAATTTCCCTTCGTCGGCGTATTTGAGAATCGTCTTGGCCGCATGGCCGCGCCGGGTCTCGCACCGGATGGTGATGCCGTGTTCTTGCGCCACAGCGTCCACTTCGCGTTGGCGCTGTTGGAAGTACTCGTCGGCGGCATCTTTCTCTTCCTCGAACTCCCCCGGCAAGTCAGAGTGGCGTGGCATCAACTCGCGCACCCAGAGCGCGGTCAACTCGGCGTTGTAATGTTTCGCCATCACCGCAGCGCGGGCCAATGCTTTCTTGGCGCCGGCAGAACCGTCGTAACCGACAAGGATTTTCGTGAACATACTGTCACCTCATTTCTTGTTGTTGATTTTACGTCGGTAGAGTCGTCCCCAGGCGTGCATCGTTCGCGCGGTGGGCTTGAAAAACCGCTCGGCCATCAGCGTCGGCACAAACGCGCTGAGGATCACCACCGTCACCAAAATCGAGTATTGGCGTTGGTCAATGATCTTGTTCTGGAGGCCGAACAGGGCCGAGATCGTGCCGAAGGTCAGCCCGGTGGACATCAGTAGCGTCGTGTAATTGGCCTCGCGCGGTCGCATCCAGAAATACCGGGACAACGGCCAGACGCCGACGACCTTCGTCGCCATCTTCAGCACCAGCAGCACGACAATCACGCCGAGCGCCCCCCACAAGACCGGCACCGACACGAGCATACCGGCTTTAAGGAAGTAGAATGGAGTAAACATGGTGAATGCGATGCTGCGCATCCGATGAACCAAGGTTTTGTCGCGCAGAAACACGCCAGCCACCACCAGGCCGACCAGATACGCCGGCAACACCGCCTCGCTTTTTGCCGTGGAGGCCAGTCCACCGAGGAAGAACAAGACAAGAAAGATAAACTTCACCTCCGGCTCGCTGACGCGGGTCGCACCGAGTTTGGCGATGATCAGTTTCGTCCAGCGCGGCATCAGCCAGAGCATCACGGCGGTCGCGGCGACGAACACCACGAGCCAAACATTGAAGTTGGCGAAGATCAGGCCGAGCGCCAATACGGTGCCGAAATCGGTAATGAAACACGCGGCGAGGATCGTCTTGCCCATGGCAGTGTCGTTCAGCCCGGTCTCAATCATCACAGCGTAAACAACCGCCACCGAGGTCGTCGAGAGGGCGATGCCGGCAATCTGTGCCTGATGCAATGTCCAACCCAACACGAACTGCGTGAACATCCAGCAGCCGAAAAACGGCAACAGAAACGACGCAATTCCGATCACCATGCTGGCGCGCAGATTCGCTTTCAGAGATACTGGGTCAATCTCGGCGCCAGCCAGGAAGGTGAGCACGCCGCTGCCGAGCATGGCCAGGAAACTGATCCAATCGGCGGTGGGATGAATGTTCAGATAATTGCCGGCAATGACGCCGACAAGGATTTCGATCAACGCCACCGAGATACCGAGACGAATCGAGATTAAGCTGGCTGCCAGTGCCAGCCCCATCCAGACCGCGGCGACAAACCAGATGTTTTCCATAAAAAATCTCCTTCCAACGTTACCGTTAGTAGGAGTCATCAGCCTCAACTTTGAGGCAACCATTATCGGCGAACTCCATCGCCTTGCGACAGAGTCAGCCTAACTGTTTTGTCGCCAATGTCAATGCGGACTCAATCATCGCCCGGCTCGTTTGAGACCGAGCGGGCGTTACTAATGACGGTTAGGGCATCGTCTTTGCTGCTCATCGCTCTTGGGATTGCAGACGATTTTCCCGGCTTCTACTTGGGTGGAGCCAGGGCAACACATTGGTAGGACATACGACCGTCGGGATAGGCGGTACTGGACAGAACATAGATTTGACGGCCAGCCGCGAGAAAGGCACCGGGGCCGTTCAGCCGCTCGACCAAACCGTTTTCGGTTTCCAAGGTTTTGGTAAATGGCGCGTCGGCAGCAAGGACGAAGTTGCCGCGACCGGGAATGACAATCACGCTGAACGGCAACGCCGGCAGGGCAGCCGGCGCCGCCAGTGCAGGAGGAGGCTGGGCTTGTTTGATTTCCAGACGGATCATCCGTGCCACGGCTTCGGGGCCGCTCTCGCCGGCTACCGAGGAAATCCAGTCGAGCAGGAGGTTGCGAACGGTGTTGAGGTCAGGGGCATGCGCGATGGGTTCGATGCCACCAAGTTTTTTGGCGGCCTTGACCAGCATGGAAACTTCTTTGAGATAGACGTTCTTTTGCGCGGTCGGGATATAGTACATCACGACCAGATGGACGTGTTGGCCGTCGGGCGCGCCGTAATCAATACCGGAAGCGGACCAGCCAATGGCGCAGTAAAGTTCGCCGTCCTCACATTTGGCGCGGAAATGCGGCACGGCGATGCCCATGCCGATGGCGGTATTGCACTCTCGCTCGCGTTTTTGGATTTCCTCAATAGCGTCGGTGCCGACCTGGATGTCGGGGTTGGCATCCAGAATCCGGGCCAAAAACTCCAATACCCGGTCCTTGCCGTAGTTTTCCGGCAACTCAAAAAGCCGACCTTCTTGTAAGGCGGAAAGAATGCTGCGCATGATTAGTCAGTTCCGAATTTTCGAGCAAACCACGTTTTGACTCCGTGGGTCAGTACACTATACGCCGACAGGAAGCCGACCAGCCAGAGAAAATAGACCGGCGGCAGCGGGACGAACCCCAACCACGCCGCCAGCGGCGAGAACGGCAGCCATAATCCGATCGCCATGATAACCAGTGTGCTCGTCAACATCGCGGCGCTGGGCCGGCTTTGGAAGAATGGAATGCGTTGGGTGCGGATGATGTGGACGATGAGCGTCTGAGTCAGGAGCGATTCGACAAACCAGCCGGTGTGAAAGAGTTGCTCCAAAAACGTATTCTGCTCCGGCGACGTGCCGGGTTTGCCGAAGGCGATGCAACCGAAGAAATACAGCATGAGGAAATAGGTTGCATAGTCGAAAAGGGAACTGATCGGGCCGATGAAAATCATGAAATTGCGGATGCTGGCAATGTTCCAACGACGCGGTTTGGCGATGTATTCTTCGTCCACGTTGTCGAGCGGGATGCCGACCTGCGAGAAATCGTAGAGCAGATTGTTGACGAGCACCTGAATCGGCGCCATGGGCAGAAACGGCAGGAAATACGCGCCGCCAACCACGCTGAACATGTTGCCGAAGTTGGAGCTGGCGCCCATTTTGATGTATTTGACGATGTTGCCGAACACTTTCCGGCCTTCGATGATGCCGTCTTCGAGCACGAGCAGGCTTTTCTCCAACAAAATGATGTCGGCGGATTCCTTCGCCACGTCCACGGCGCTGTCCACGGAAATACCCACATCGGCCGCTTTCATTGCCAGCACGTCGTTGATGCCGTCACCCATGAACCCGACGACAAGCCCTTGTTTGCGCAACGCGGTGATGATGTCTTCCTTCTGATCGGGAGAGAGGCGGGCAAACACATTCGCCTCCCGCACCCGTTGGGCGAACTCCTCTTCGTTCAACCCGGCCAGTTGCGGGCCGGTGACAACCTTGGTGATGGCCAACCCAACATCCTTGCAAACTTTTTGGGTAACCAACTCGTTATCGCCGGTCAGGATTTTTACCGCCACGCCGGAACGCAACAAGACCTCTATGGCTTTCGCGGAAGTCTGTCGGGCCGGATCAAAAAACGCGATGTAACCGAGCAAGGTCAGTCCCGATTCGTCAGCCACGCTGAAGGTTTGCTTGGAGCGGTCAAATTCCCGGTAGGCAATGGCCAGAACACGGTAGCCTTCCGTGCTGAGGTGCCGGTACTCGTCCATCAAATCATCGCGAATCAATTGGATGAGCGGATTGATATCGTCGTCCACCTGATAGTTTTCGCAAACCCGCACGACTTCTTCGACCGCCCCTTTGCAGATGAGCACGTGACGGTCCTCGTAATCAATCACCACCGACATTCGCCGCCGTTTGAAATCAAACGGAATTTCGTCCACCTTCCGGCAGTTGCGCTCGACATCAATTTCCGAATGCGCCAATACCGCGCGATCCAGCAGGTTGCGCAGCCCCGTCTGGTAAAAGCTGTTCATGTAGGCGTAGCGAAGCACATCTTCGCTGGGGCGGTTGGTCACATCCACGTATCGCTCCAGCACCACTTTGTCCTGTGTCAACGTGCCCGTTTTATCGGTACAGAGCACGTCCATCGCGCCGAAGTTTTGGATGGCGTTGAGATGTTTGACGATGACCTTCTTTTTGGCCATCTGCAACGCGCCCTTGCCGAGGCAGACGGTGATGATCATCGGCAACATCTCCGGCGTCAGGCCAACGGCCACCGACAACGCAAACAGCAGCGCCGATGCCCAATCATGTTTGGTCAGCCCAACAATCAGGAACGTCAGGCTCACCATCACCACCATGAACCGGATCATCAGCCACGTAAACGATTTGACGCCCTTCTCGAAGCTGGTCGGCTCCCGTTTGGCGAGCATCTTCTGGGAGAGCGCGCCGAAGAAGGTGTTTGCCCCCGTCGCAATCACCACGCCGCGCGCCGAGCCGGTGAGCACATTGCTGCCCATGAAACAGGCGTTGGTGTATTCTAACAAGGGACGGCCGGCCGGCTGGTTCGGATCCGCGTTCTTCTCGACCGGCATGGACTCGCCCGTTAACGCCGACTGCGTCACGAAAAAATCTTTCGCGGACAAAATCCGCAAGTCCGCCGGAATGATGCTGCCGGCCGCCAACACCACCACATCGCCCGGCACAACCTCTTCGAGCGGGATTTCGATTTGTTTGCCGTCGCGGATCACATCGGTCTTGGTTGTGACCATTTGTTGGAGCTTCTCAATGGCCCGCGACGAGCGGGTTTCCTGCACATAGGCAAGCACCACGCTCAAAAACACCATCGCCCCGACCACGATGGTCGAACGCAGATCTCCCATCAAATAGGCAACCGCAGCGATGACAAGCAATTGAATGACCAACGGATTCCGACAGCGATGCAGGATATCGCCGATCAACGTCCGTCGGCGTCCCGATGCGACCGCATTGGGCCCGTTCTCCCGCAACCGTTCCGCAGCCGCTTCCGCCGACAAACCGTTCTGGCTCGTGCCAAGGGCAACTAATAATTCCGCCTCGCTGTTGGTATAAAAACTCTCGGCAGCCATATTGTGAAGTGCTTGCGGAGATTTACAGTTTCTCCGGATTGCCCTGGTATCGAATGACGCGGACTTTTTCCAACGTCACCAAACCGTCGCTCATCATCTCCTCCAGCACGGGCAAAAAGGCGTTGATTTTCTCCTCTTTGTCCACCATCTCAATGAGCACCGGCAGGTCTTCGCTCAACCGCAAAATCTTTGCGGTGTGCAAGTGCGAGTGCGCGCCGAAGCCCATCGGCCCGCGCAACACCGTCGCGCCAGCCATGCCCAGTTCACGCGCTTTCAGTACAATGGCTTCATAGAGCGGCTGATGATGCCATTTGTCTTGTTCGCCAATATAGATGCGGAGCAGTTGACCTTCGCCTTCGAGTTTCACAAAACACCTCCATGGAATTTAGCCTGCAGGAATCGGCCGGCCACCCACCCAAGATAGACCCCGAGCAAACCGAGAATGTTGGAGCCGAGAACGTTGACGGCTACATGGAGCCACTCACCGTCACGGGCAAGGTTGAGCGTTTGCAGACCGTAGCTGGAAAACGTGGTGTAACCGCCGCAGAATCCGACCATCAGGAAATCCCGCCATTCGGGTTTGATCCACGCCCGTCCCATGGCCGGCCCGGAGATCGCCGCCAGAAAACCGATCACAAAACAGCCGGTCACATTCACCACCAGCGTGCCAAGCGGAAAGGCGACCGCCCAAGGGTAATGCTTGGCTTGATGACCGGAGATCAAGCCGTTAAACCCGTACCGGGCAAGTGTCCCCAACGCGCCGCCAACTGCTAACAAAAGTAATCTGGGCATGACAAATCCTTTACTTTAGTGGATAGGGGTTATCAGCCCAAACGAACGGGCGGTTGACGGCGAACCCCATCGCCGTAAGCGACTCTCTCGCAAAGCATATTCAATTCCAAGAAAAATCATTTAATCATAACGCCCGTCGTTCTGCACGAATTAAAGTTGGAACATGCTTCGCTATGGGAGTGGGATGCCTTGCTCGAGTTACTTGGCAACGCCGATGCACTCCGTTTCAATCCACGCCCCGATGGTTGGCAGCGGGACGACAAAATTGTACACAAAATCTTTCAAAAGATTTTATTGCCTGAATCATTGGCGTGAAGGGGCGAGGTTCGGTTTTGGGTGAATGCGTTGGGAGAGGGACGGTCAAAGAAGGGTATGCGCAAACATAATTCGCCGTGTCCCACCCGGTGTGTGATTGAGCTTCGTCCGTCTTCTCAGGCGACAACTCGCAGCGGACAACCGCCGTGGCGGCAAAAGCCGAGTTCGACGAGAGGTCGAGGGGTCATGGACGGCAATTGCCAGCGAGGGCATGGAGCGCGGTGGTACGACATCGGGCGGAGGGTGGTGTGGTGGCACGCGTTTCTAACGTGTGACGATCGGGCGGGCAAAGCGCAACGGGTGTTTGAACAGCATCGGCTCAAGGGGGATTGGGAACGGCGGTTGAGCGAACTGTTGAGCGACTTCCAACTGCATCATCCGCCGTGTCAGCGGTTGGTGGCCAATTAATGTTTCTATGCGTTGGCGACGTTGGCCTACGATGTGTTGCAAGCGTTGAAGCGGTTAGGACTTGGCCAAGAGCGAAGCGCCGAAGTGGCGACAATTGGGGTGGTGGCCGGTAGCGGTTGAGAGCGTTTCTGTCGGTCCAACGATGTCTCTGCGCGACGGAGGTGTGTCTTGGTGAGGCGTTACATGATCGGCTGTTGGTCATCGAAGGCGTCGCGGCCTTCAATCCGGCTCATTGCCAATCGTGACGAGTGTTACTCCAGCGCTTTTGACGGCACCCCACCTCTATCTACCCCCACGCTAATGATTCGGGTTTGACCCAAAAGTCCCGTCTTGACGTGGCAGTGCGACGACTCAATCATGCCGGTATGAAATGGCACCTTCTCTTCGTGTCGGGCCTTCTCTCGCTCACTGCGGTGGCCGCCGAGAAACGTCCGGTGGACTGGGTCAAACCGGAAATAGACACCCACAAATGCCGGTGGTTCTTTTTCTCCTCGGCCTGCCGCCCGTTCGGCATGGTCAACCTCAGCCCGGACACGGAAACCAAAGGCGATTGGGGCGCCGGATACATTTATGGCAATGACACCATCCGTTGCTTCAGCCACATCCACGGCTGGCAACTCGCGGGTATCCCCGTCATGCCGACCACGGGCGAGGCAAAGTTCTCGCACGACGATGAGGTCATCCGCGCCGGCTACCACAAAGTCGTACTTCGTCCGCAAGGCATCGTGGTCGAGTTAACCTCGACCACGCGCGTCGGTTTCCACCGCTACACGTTTCCCGCAGGCGTGAAAGCCCAGACGCTCCTCGACCTGGGAATGCCGATGATGGACTTCAAGATTCTCGGTCACAATGCCCGCGCGGTCTCGGACAACACCATCGAAGGCAATGTCACCATCGGTCCCACCATGCGACGCCCGAAACCGCTGACCATCCATTTCATTGCAACATTCGACCGCCCGTTCAAGGCGGTTGGCGACTGGAAGGACGGCAAGGTGCTGGTCGAATTTGCCGACGCCGCAAAACCATTGCTGTTGAAGGTGGCGATCTCGTACACCGGACCGGAAGGCGCTCGAAAAAACCTCGACACAGAACTGCCACACTGGGATTTTGACCGCGTCGTCCGCGAGTCCGCCGACGACTGGAACCGCTGGCTCGGACGCATCGAAGTTGAGGGAGGCACCGATGCGCAGAAGACCAAATTCTACACCGACCTCTTCCATGCGTTGCTCGGACGACGGATCGTCAGCGACGTGGATGGCCGCTACGTGGACAACACCGGACCAACCCCGGTCGTCCGACAAGGAACCCTGCCCCACCACAACTTCGATGCCTGGTGGGGATCACACTGGTCGTTGAATCTTCTCTGGCCCATGGCCTGGCCGGAAGTGGTTGAAGCTTTCTGCGAGACCATGATCAACATGTACCGCCACGGCGGCCTGATCCCTCGCGGCCCCTCCGGCGGTAACTACACCTTCGTCATGATCGGCGATCCGGCGACCCCGTTTTTCGCCGCGGCTTACGCCGCCGGCATTCGCGGCTGGGACATCGAAACCGCCTATGCCGGGCTGCGAAAAAACGCCTTTGTCGGCGGTATCCGCGACCACGCCGGCTACGAACATAACACCCCGGCCTTCGGCGGCGGAATGCAGTACTACATCGAACGAGGTTACGTGCCGGAAGACATCCCAAAGACAAAAGGAATCCACCGCGATGGCGCCTCGATGACGCTGGAATACGCCTACCAGGATTGGTGTCTGGCGCAACTGGCCCTCGCTCTCGGCAAGAAAGAGGACGCCGAATTGTTCCTGCGCCGATCCCGGAATTACCGCAACCTCTGGGACCCGCAAGTCGGCTGGATGCGGCCGCGAACGCTGGATGGCGGTTGGCTGGCAAAATTTGCGCCGGTCGGCGCCGGCTTTGCGGGGAAAGGATTCTGCGAGGCGAACGCCGCGATCTACACTTTCTTCGTGCCACACGACGTGCCGGGCCTGATCTCCCTGTTTGGCGGCACCGAAAAGTTCAACCAACGGCTCAACGAGAGTTTCCAAAAGGCCGAACCGTTGCGGTTTGTTGTCGGACATGGCAAACACGCCGAGGCTTGGATTGACTACGAGAACCAGCCCAGTACCGGCATGGCGCATCTGTTCAACCACAGCGGCGCGCCGTGGTTGGCCCAAAAATGGGTGCGCCGGGTTCACGAGTTGACCTTCAGCGACACCACGCCGATGGGCGGCTACAACGGCGACGAGGATCAGGGACAAATGGGCGCGCTCAGCGCCCTGATGGCGATGGGGCTGTTCGCAGAGGACGGCGCGGCATCGGTCAAACCACAGTACGAAATCACTGCGCCAATCTTCGACAAAATCACCATCCACGTCCGGCCCGGTAAGACATTCGTAATCACAACGACAAACAACAAACCCGGCAACGTGTATATCCAGTCAGCAAAATTAAACGGCCAGCCGTTGAAGAGTTGTTTCTTCCCGCAGGCGACTTTTCTGGCCGGCGGTACCCTCGAACTCGACCTCGGTCCCGCGCCGAACAAATCCTGGGGAATCCCGTGATCCATCCGGTTGTTTGTCCTTCCCCTGCTTTTTCCCTTCGCTGGTAAACGGAGGGCCGCAATGCCCACCCCGGTTTGCCAAGCACGAAAGAAGGCAGCAAAGACGATGGTTCGGGGTGACGGCGGTTATTTTTCCAGTTTGTGCAGGGCGAAGGCGTAGGCGCCAATGGCAACTGCTTCGCTCGTGCCGAGCCGTGACATGCCAACGCCGATGCGCGGCATCGGGTCGTAGGCAATCTTGCGGGTCGAGCCGGGCACGGTGATTTCTTTTGTCGCGCCCTTCAGGAATTTGTCCAGTTGCGCCGGGTCTTCGAGGTTGAATACAAACTGCGCCAGGCGACGGAATTTCTCGCCGCTGGGACTGGTGTAGGTGCCGTTCATCTCGTCCACCACCGCCGGCAGGAACAGCGGCCAGGCGCCGGAGACACCGCCACCGATCACGGCCAGACCGTCAATCAGCGTGAGCGCCTGCGCCAGAGCGTCGCCGACGACTTCGCCGAGCTGGCGGAACGCTTCCCTGGCGGCGTCCCGGTTGCCCTCGGCCTTGCCCATGCCGATCTCGAAGATGACTTTCGGTTCGGGCGCCTGGTCAAACGGGATGCCCGCTTTGGCGGCATAGACGCGGCGGACGGCGCGGATGCTGGCGCCTTCCTCGACGTTGGTTTCAGGCTGAAGTTTGTTGCGAAGAAGCCAGATTTCTCCGGCGCAAATGTTGTCGCCCAGAAACAATTCGCCATCGCGCACAATGCCGGCGCCGAAACCGGTGCCGAGCGTCACGCCGAAAAGATTCTTGTAGCGTTTCGGGCTGCCGGCTTTTTCGAGCAGGTTGTTGACGTGCGGGAGGAACCCGGCGATGGCTTCGCCATAGACAAAGAGATCGCCGTCGTTGTTGATGAAGACAGGGATTTTGAATTTGTCTTCGAGCATCGGGCCGAGAGCGATGCCACCGCGAAAGGCGGGCAGGTTTCCGAGGTCGCCAATGATGCCGCGCGGGTAATCGGCCGGGCCGGGGAAGGCGAAGCTGATGGCCACGGGCGGGGCGGGCAACGATTTGCGGACGCGCTCGAAACCGTTGACGAGGGTGGCGAGGCAACGATCGAGGTTGTCGGCATTGGACGGGACGGAGAACGGCTCGATGGCCGGTTTGTTGCCGCGGATGGCGGAGAACTTGAAGTTGGTGCCGCCCGCGTCGAGCGTCATGACGATGCGCTGGTCGTTTTCGTAATTCATGTGGCGGCCGCTCCTTTCTTCGCGCCGCGCAGTGAAATCAGCAGCAGATAGGCGAAACAGGCGGCGGGTACCACAAACGCCATCGCTTTCATTCCCATGTCCACCAGGCGTCCCATCAACAGCGGCACCAGCGCGCCGCCGGAGATAGCCATGCACATGAGGCCGCTGAGTTCGTTGGCGCGTTCGGGTTTTTCCTCGACGGTGATGGAAAACAGCATCGGCCAGATATTGGCAAAACCGAAGCCACCCGCGAAAACGCCGGCAATGGCAAGCGGTTTGGACCCGACCATGATCAATCCCGCTCCCACCACGCCGAGCAGCGCGGAGAGACGGAAACAGGTGCGCGGACTCATCACCAGAAGAATGGTGCCGCCGAGCAACCGTCCGATGGTCAGCAACAGAAAGAAAAGCGCCGGGCCGAACTTGCTGGCGGTAGCTTCGTCAAACCCGATCTCTTTCAGGGTGGGGAAAAGAAACCGAGCCATGCAAACTTCCGCGCCGACATAAAGGAAGATACCGAACACCGCCAGGAAAAAGACCGGTTCCTTGAGCAGTCCGAGACAGGAGCCAATGCTCGGCGGCACATCGGCCTTGGTTTCCTCGACCTTCAACAGTGCGACGGCCAGGAAGGTGACAGCCATCAACACGCAAAACAACGGGAAAGACCCGCGCCAACCCATCCCTTTGAACAGCGCCAGAGAAGCAATGGCCGTAACCAGATAGGTTGAAGCGGTGCTGCCGATACCCTTGATACCCTGGGCGAAACTGAGGTTGCGACTGTACGCGCCCGCCGGGCTGACGTCGCGCATGATCGGGTTGCCCGAAACCTGCAGGAAGGTGGTGCCGACGCCCAGCACAAAAATGCAGGCCAACAACAGCGCAAAACCGGGCGCCATCAGGCTCGGCACGAGCATGGCAATCGCGTTCAGACCGAGTCCGAGCAACAGGAGTTTCTTTTTCCCGATACGCGCGGCGAGCAGGCCGCCGGGAACGCTGAAGGCGGCAAAAGCAATGAACACAAAAAACGAGAGCAACGTCGCCATGACATTGCTGAGCTGGTATTGGGTTTTGACCGCGTCGGACAACGGCCCCATGGCGTCGGCCACGCCCATGACAAGAAAGGCGAGAAAAATGGGGAAGGTTCTCATTTTGTTCATGACATTTTTCCTTTCATTTCAATGCGGCCAGCGGCGCCGGATCCATGTCGGCGAATTCCTGGTTCTCGCCGCCCATGGCCCAGCAGAAGGCGTAGTTGGAGGTGCCGCAGGCGCAATGGACCGACCACAACGGCGAGATCACCGCCTGACGGTTGGCCACAACCAAGTGGCGGGTCTCCTGCGGCGCGCCCATGATGTGAAACACGCGGGCGTTGTCCGACACATCGAAATACAGATACACCTCGCTGCGGCGCGGATGGGTGTGCGGCGGCATGGTGTTCCAGACGCTGCCCGCCTCGAGTTGGGTGTAGCCCATGACCAATTGACAGCTCTTTACGCCACCCGGATGGATGTATTTGTAGATGGTGCGTTTGTTGGCTTCGGCGTCGGAACCGAGCCGGGCCGGTTCGGCATCACGTTGTCGGGCAAGTGTGGTCGGATAGGTCGTGTGAGCGGGGTAACTGATCAGGTAGAACGCGGCACCGTTGCCTTCAAACCGCACGTCGCGGGCGCCACGTCCGATGTAGAGACAATCACGATTGGCCATCGGAAACGGGTTACCGTCCACCGTGACCGTGCCGGAACTGCCGATATTGAGGATGCCGAGTTCGCGGCGCTGGCAGAAGAAGTCAGCCCGTAACTCCGCGGGGGCGGGCAACGCCAGCGTCGCTTCCGACGGCACAGCGGAGCCGACAACGGCCCGTTCAACCTCGCAGTAAAGCAACTCGACGCGGCCCGGCACAAACAGCGTGTCCACCAGAAACGCGGCACGCAATTCGTCGGTGGTCATCCGCGCGTAACGAACAGGGTCAACCGTGAGTCGGGTTTGCATGGTTAGTCTTCGACGTGTGGGACACCGGAGCTTCCGTTGGCGACAGGCGCCGTGTGTTCACCGAGGTCGGCAGGTTCCATGCGTGGCGCCAGGAGGTGAATGATCAGCAGCGCTCCCAGATAGATGGAAGCCGCGATAATGAAGATCGGAATATAATTCCCACCGGTGGCCTGGAGGATGGTGCCGATAACTTGTGAGAGAATCATACCACCCACCGCGCCCGCAAAACCACCAATACCAACCACCGAACCGACTGCGCGGCGGGGGAACATGTCGGAAGCAAAGGTAAAGATGTTGGCTGACCAACCCTGATGCGCCGCGGCGGCAAGACTGATGAGGCCGACAGCCACCCAGAGGTTTTGGGCCATTGGCGCAAACGTGACGGGCACGATGCAAATCGCGCACAACAACATGGTCAACTTGCGGGCCGCATTGACGCTCCAGCCGCGTTTGATGAGGTGAGAGGAAATCCAGCCGCCGCCGACGCTGCCGATGTCGGCCACCAGATAGATGACGACAAGCGGCAGGCCGAGTTGGGAAAGTTTTACGCCAAAGTTTTTGTCGAGGAACTTCGGCGCCCAATAGAGATAGAACCACCAGACGGCGTCGGGCAGGAATTTACCGACGACGAATGCCCAGGTCTGGCGATGCGGTAAAAGTTTTAGCCATGGAATCTTGGTGTTGGTTTCCGCGGCATCGCTCATGATGTAGTCAAGCTCGACCTTGGTGAGCTTGGGGTGTTCCTGCGGGCGATGGTACATCGGCAACCAAAATGCCAGCCAGATCAGGCCGACAAACCCGGTCAGGTAAAACGCCCATGGCCACCCCCAGTGTCCCGTGATCCAGGGCACCGCCAGCGGCGCGATGATGGCGCCAACATTGGTGCCGGCATTGAGCAGGCCCGTGGCCAATGCCCGTTCCTTGCGCGGAAACCATTCCGCCACCGTCTTGATGGCAGCAGGGAAGTTACCCGCCTCGCCAAGACCCAGCGCGAACCGGGCCACCATAAACCCGTTTACGGAACGCATCAGACCGTGCCAGGCGCCCGCCAGGCTCCAAATGAACAGCATCAGCGCATAGCCCAGCCTCGTGCCAAGCCTGTCAATGACCGGTCCCGACAACAACATGCCGATGGCGTAGGCCAATTGGAAACAGAAGACGATGTTGGCGTATTGCTTTTCGTTCCAGCCGATTTCCTTGCCGAGCGTCGGCGCAAGAATCCCGATGACCTGGCGATCCACATAGTTGATGGTTGTCGCAAAAAACAGCAATGCGCAGATTATCCAACGATAATGCCCGTGCGCAAAAAGACCTTTGAGTTTACCTGGTTCTGTGGTCATGGTGTGATTCTCCTACGGGATTTGGCGTGTTGTTTTACACGACCCCTCGCCGAAACGCAACCTATCGCTTTGGCATTTTTCAATGCTTCTTCCGCGGCAAACCGCACGTCCCACCACTCGTCCTGGCGTGCCGCCCGCAACCGCGGAATTGCCCGGCAATCCCCGATGCGACCCAACGCCTGCGCGGCGCGCAGCCGTACCAGTTCGTCCTTGTCGTCGAGTGCTGCCAGCGCGGCGTCGAACGCCTCCCGCGCCCGCAGATGGCCGAGCGTGTAGAGCGCCGTCGTTCGCGTTTTCTCCCGCGACAACAACGGCAGCACGAACGGAATCGCGTTGGTGGCCGATTCGAAACGCGCCAGGAAATAGCAGGCCACCCGCGCCGTTTCATCGTTGGGAGCCGTTTGGAGGGCTTCCACCAGCGCCGGGACGGCGTTGGTGCCGAGTTGATCCACCAGTTCCTCCGCCTTCACCCGCAGCAGGACATTCGGGCTATCCACCCGCGTCAACAGGTACGGCAACACCTCGGTCGCCCGTCGTTTCAACTCCTCGTTGGCGGCGCTGACCGTTTTCCGTTCCTCCTCCGTCTCCGGCTCCGAGATGGCTCGTCGCGTCAACCGTTCCAGCGGATGATGCACGTCCACCTCTCGGTAGCGGCGTTTGGGTGAGCGAACGACGGGGGCAGGCTCCGTCTCCTTTGGCGAAGGCGTTTCCGCGCGGCTCCAGATCACCGTTCGCGCCTCACAATCCAGTCCGGCACCGTAAAACGGTTTTCGCCAGGTCGAGTTGTTTCGCCAACCCTGCGAGTAGAAATCCTCCCCGCCGAGGTCCAACAGCAAGGCAATCGAACCGTACTCGCGTTTTCCGCCGTCGTGTCCGGCGGCTTGCGATTGTGCGGGGTCGGTACCGATGTAGGTGTCGTGGCCGCTGCGATCCAGCAACATGGCAAACGAATTGTTGATCGCGCCACCCTGCGCCGTGCTGTCGGCCGTGTACCGGTCGTCGCCGGCGCGGTCAATCAACATGCCGACGCTGTAATCGTGCGCGCCGCCCTGACAAATGGCGTGGGCGGTATACGTGTCGTCGCCGCCCCCGTCAATCAGCGCGCCGCTGCTCAGATGAATGCCCGCGCCCTGACAATATTGGTATGCCTTGTACGTGTCGTTGCCGGCGCGGTCGAACAACAACCCGACCGAGTACCAGTAGCTGGCGCCCTGGCCGTACACGCCTGCCTCGTAACGGTCGTTGCCGGCGAGATCGCAGAGCACGCCAACACCCCCACCGGCAAATGGGCGCATTCCAAAACCGAATCCCTGCGCCAGGGAAAAATGACGGCCCGGTGTCCACGAGCACGGATATTTCCCGCCGGCAAAATACGAGTCGTCGCCGCCCTCGTCCAGAAGCACTCCCTTGCCGGCGACCCCGCCGAAACCTTGCGCTTTGTTGGCGGCGCGATAGGACGTGTCGCCTCCCTGTTGCCAAAGCAGACCGTAGCCGAAGAAACCGGCGCCCTGACAAAATGTGTCCGCCTCGAATTGTTGCCGTCCTTTGCCCGTAATGAGCGTGCCGCACCCGTACAGACCGGCGCCCTGCGCGATGTGGCGTGCGGTAAAGGTCGAGTTCGAGCCGAGGTCCACGAGGATGCCGATACCAAACAGACCGGCTCCCTGCGCCACGATATTGGTGGAGAGATAGCGGTTGCCGTGTCCGGTGGCGATGACGATGGAGATGGGGCGTCCCTCCAGGCCGTTGGCGCCACCGGCGGAGTTGAGGAAAAGATTGTCGTTGCCCGTGGCAATGATGAGAAAGGCTTCGTGGGTAAAGGTCTGGCGGGATTTGCTGGTACAGATGATCTTACCGAACGGCGTGTCACGGGTGAAATCGTCGGACGGAAGCGCCGACACCGCTGCCTGCACCGCCTCCATCAGCGCGCGTGAGGCCCGATCGAGGCGTTGGCAATCCATCGGGACACCGAGAATGGCGTTGGCCGTCTCATCATCCTGCAATTCCAGCGCTTCGTCGCGTCGGAACAGTTCGGGCGCGAACCGGCGGCGGTCGGTTTTGTCGCTGAGAAACTCCAATGCCCAGGCCTCGAACGCGGCGCGATTGGGCGGCGGCAACAGCGGTTGAATGGCAAGAGCGGTTTCGTAGATGTGCTGGACGGCGTTTGTCGGCGGAGCGCCATGCGGCGTCGTTCGCAATTCGGCCAGCAGGTTGTCGGCAAACGTCGGTAATGCCAGCGGGTCGCGGAGAAAACGACGGGCTTCCGGCAACACCCACTCGGAATCGGCCACGTCCTTCTTAAAACCGAGGTCGAACAAGGTCATGCGGAGCCTGGCGAGAGCTTGGGCGATATAGGCGCGGTCGGTCGCGTCGAGCGCCTCCTCGGCGGAACTTGCCAAACTTGCCACACAGAGCGCCCCGCCAAGAAACCACAGGATGGCCCGGTTCATGTTTCCTGTCGCTGGAGCAGATAGGTGGTGTGCGGCACGGGTGTGCGGGAGATGTCCTCGGGTGTGCCATGCGACGGATGAATGCCGGGCGCCAAATCCATGCCGGCCTTTTGAAAGACGTACTGGACAAAACCGGAACAGTACATCGAGGTTTTGCGGGCGAGCAGATTCTTGCGGGAGCGAAACCACGGGTTGTGCAATGCGACGGCGGTACCGAACAACTCGCGCAACGAATAAGTGGCATGGTTGGCGACCATCTCCAGCGCCTCGCGCAGCAGAGTGGCCACCTGGGCGTCGGTCAGATGAAAATCCAAAATGGCAAGATTCGGATACAAGGTCTCGTCGTAATACTTGGCCACGCGATTTTCCTGGACGCCGAGACGGACGTGTTTGTGATGGAGGTCGAGGTCGGATTCGATGACCCACTGGCAACCATCGGCGCGTTGCCCCTCGAACAACATCGCATGCGACCAAAGGCTCCAACGCCGCTGCTCGTCCAAACGGCGCTCTGCCAGTCGGATGGCCTGCTCGACCAGTGCGGTGCCGCCGACCAGCCCGACGCATCCCGGTCGGGCATATTGCTCAAAAAACTGGCGGTTGGTGAGTTGGGCGACGGTGACGATCCTGTTTGGGGCGGCTTCCATGAATGCGCTAGGGTATGCGACCCGCGCTGGGGCGTCAATCTTCGACCAGTGGGCAGGTGTGATCCGAAGTGATGGGCAGCGTGCTACATTATAGAACATGCTTCCAGTTTGTCCCCATCCCCCCAACGGAGCGCCTCCGACACTCCGCACGCAACGCAACATAAATTGGACAATCTGGAAGATTGCCCCACCCTGCCCATCGCTTTTGATTGCAACCCGGCAGCTCGCCTGATTGACAGGCAATGGAAGCGGTGGTAATGTCGCGCGAGGTTTCTAGAGAAGCATATGGGAGCTACAAAACGAGATTTGTCAGGTGTGTTCGACGCGGATTGGAGCGTCGAGTCGTCAAAGAAATCCACCCCGCTGGACAGCGCGTTCCATCTCACCCAGAACGGAATGACTTTTTTCACTGCTCAGGGCGTTCCCGAATGGACCGAAGTGGGCGTCAAAATGCACATGCCACAGAAAGGCGCCCGCAAGGATCATTCTTTCACCTGTCGCGGCGTGGTCATTGAATGCAGCCCCTGCCAGACACGCCCCGGTTATCGGGTTACGCTCATGTTTCTGGATCTGCCCAAACGGGCACAAGACCAAATCAACCTCGCACCGCTGGCGACTCAATCCGCCAGCATTTCCATCTCCCGCTAAGGCATGGAATATCTCCATAGCCTCCTGAAATTCGCACTCGACCACAACGCTTCCGACATCCATCTCAAAGCCGCCCACTTCCCCACCATCCGCGTCTCCGGCGAACTGTTTCCCGTCCAGGTGGACCCGCCCACCGGCGACCAGATTGACGCCATCGTTCGCCACGTTCTCCCCCGTCACCTTGAAGCCCGTCTGGAACGCGAGAAGGAAGTGGATTTTTCCTATTTTATTCCAGATCTCGGTCGCTACCGCGTCAATGTTTTCTACCAGCGCGGCGAGCTTTGTCTGGCCATGCGCTACGTCAAGGCGCGCATCCCCTCGTTTGCCGAGTTAAACCTACCCGAACAACTCGGCAAAATCGCCAACGCCGAAAACGGCATTATCTTTGTCACCGGCGCCACCGGTTCCGGCAAGTCCAGTACCATGGCCGCCATGATCGAGCACATCAACCAGACCGAGAAATGCCACATCATCACCCTCGAAGACCCCATCGAATATGTCTTCGAAGACAAACAATCCGTCATCGAACAACGCGAAATCGGCCTGGACACCCTCAGCTTTGAACGCGCCCTCACCCACGTCATGCGCCAAGACCCCGACGTCATCATGATCGGCGAAATGCGCGACAGCCAGTCGTTCATGGCCGCCTTGGCCGCCGCCGACACCGGCCATCTCGTCATCACCACCCTGCACACCACCACCGCCTACTCCTCCATCGGACGCATTCTCGACTTCTTCCCGGCCGAAGAACGCGAGCAGATCCGTCGTCAGATCGCCGTCAACCTTCGCGCCGTCATCTGCCAACGCCTCGTCCCCGCCATCGCCGGCGGCGTTGTCCCTGCCGTCGAAATCATGATCAACACCCCCATGGTCCGCAAACTCATCGAGGAAAACAAACTCGACAAACTCTTTGCCGCCATCGAAACCGGCACCGACGACGGGATGCAGACCTTCAACCAGTCGCTCTACAAACTCGTCAAAGCCAAGAAAATCACCGAAGCCAACGCCCTCCAAAAAGCCACCAATCCTGACGCGCTTCGCATGAATTTCCGCGGCATCTTTCTCGACGAATCCCGCCGCATCCTTTCGGCCTGACCTTCCAAGTTGGGCAAAAACTGCGCACCCCGTCCTCCTCGCCGCGCAACTGTTGCGCACCGACCAGTCTGTTTCCCCAACAAACTCGCGTCTTCGCAACCTGGCACACTCTTTGCAGAGACTTTCTTTGCTCGCAGGTAAACCAACCATCAAACCCGTTCAGAAAGGAGCTCGTTCCATGAAGTTCGCTGACAAACTTACACGCAGCGGCCTTGCCGCCGCCGTGATACTGACCGCCGTGTCGCTCTCGGCCCAGGAAACCCCTCCACCGCCTCCGCCTGCCGCGCCCCCTCCCGCGGCCGGTGGCGCTCCCGCCCCCGGCGGCGACCGTGGCGGCAACCGTGGCGATCGCGGACGATTTGATCCCGCCGAAATCCAAAAACGCATCATGGAAAGCTACAAAGAACGATTGGAGTTCAAAGACGACGCCGAATGGGCAGCCGTCCAACCTCTCGTCCAAAAAGTGATGGACGCCCGCCGCGAGGTCATGGTCAGCGGCATGGGCGGCATGTTCCGGTTTGGCCGTCGCGGCGGCGACCGCGACAATCGTTCCAGCGCCGTTTCCTCCTTCCTCGGCGCGCCCAGCCCCGAAGCCGAGGCGCTTCATAAGGCGCTGGATGACAACGCGCCTGCCGCGCAGGTCAAGGCGGCTCTGGAAAAATTCCGTGCGGCGCAGAAAGAAAAGGAAGCCAAACTCACGGCAGCCCAGGAAGAACTCCGCAAGGTCCTCACCGTCCGCCAGGAAGCCCTGGCCACGTTGAACGGACTGTTGCCGTAATCACCGCACAACAACACACCCGGAGAGAAGCTGGCGACCGGCCAGGAAAACATGAACACGAATGAAACACAAATCACCGAGTTGCTCGACCGGATGGTGGCAGCCAAACAACTCTCCGCCGCCGACGCGGCGGCGTTGCGGCGCGCCAAGCTGCCCGTTCAGAGCGAGGAGGACGTGTTGCGCTGGCTGGCCCACGAATATGGCCTGGAGTACACCACGCTGGAGGATTTGTCGCCGGACCGCCAGCTTCTCTCGTTGTTTCCCGCCCGCATTTTGCTAAAGGAGGAACTGCTCCCGTTGCGGCGCGTCAACGGCACCGTGGAGATCGCCACCAGCCGGCTGTTCGCCACCCAAGGGCTTGACGCACTGAAAACGCTCACCGGGCTCAACCTCCAACCCGTCCTCGCCTCCGCCGAAGCCATCCAGCGCGAAATCAAACGTCATCTGGGCGTCGGCGCCGACACCATTGACACCCTGGAAGAAGAAAAACCGTTTCAGGTCGTTGACGAGAATCCCGACGACACCAACCTCGAAGCCGCCGAGGAGGACGAAGCCTCCATCATTCGCTTCGTTAACCAGGTCCTCAAAGACGCCATTGATCTGCGCGCTTCCGACATCCACTTGGAACCGTTTGAAGACGAGTTTCGCATCCGCTATCGCATTGACGGCAACCTGCAGGACATCCCCGTACCCGCCCAACTGAAGCGGTTCCAACCAGCCATCGTTTCCCGCATCAAAATCCTCAGCCACCTCAACATCGCCGAAAAACGCCTCCCGCAAGACGGCGCCATCAAAATCCTTGTCGGCGACGCCGAGGTGGACATCCGCGTTTCCATCATCCCGATGATCCACGGCGAGGCGGTGGTAATGCGTTTGCTGCGCCAGAACACCACCCTGCTCGGCATGGCCGAACTCGGCATGGCTCCCCGCGAGTATCAATGTTTCCAGCGCGTCCTCCAACTGCCGCACGGCATCATCCTCGTCACCGGCCCGACCGGCAGCGGCAAAACCTCCACCCTCTACACCGCGCTGAACGAGATCAACGATTCCATCCGCAAAATCATCACCATCGAAGACCCCGTCGAATACCGCCTCAAAGGCGTCAACCAGATTCAAGTCTCCGAAAAAGCCGGCCTGACCTTTGCCCGCGGCCTGCGCTCGATCCTTCGTCACGACCCCGACGTGATTCTGGTGGGCGAAATCCGCGACCAGGAAACCGCCCAGATCGCCGTCCAAGCCTCGCTGACCGGCCACCTCGTTTTCTCAACACTCCACACCAACGACGCCCCGACCGCATTCACCCGGCTCGTGGACATGGGCGTCGAACCGTATCTGGTCGCTTCCTCGCTCGAAGCCGTGCTCGCCCAACGTCTCGTTCGCGTCCTGTGTCCGCACTGCAAACAACCCGACGATTCCGCCGCCGCCCGTTCATTCAAGGCCAAGGTGGGCATCCCCGATGAGGTGACCATCTACAAATCGGTCGGTTGCCGCGAATGCCGCAACACCGGTTTTCACGGGCGCCATGCCATCTTCGAGTGGATGGACAGCGACAACGTCATCCGCGAACTCGTCCTCAAAAACGCCTCGACCGATCAGCTTCGCGATGCCGCCCGCCGCGCCGGCATGAGGACGCTGGCCGAAGACGGCTGGCGGCTGGTTCGCCAGGGCATCACCACCGTTGAAGAAGTCCTCAGCGTCACCACCGCGAAGGAAATCGAACGCAGCGCGAAACCAGAGGCGAAAGCGTCATGAGATCAAGGCATCCATCACAGACTGTCATGCCGAGCACAGCTAAAAATCTCGGCACTGAACGCGGGGGAACTCCGATGGCGAGGTCCTTTGCTTCGCTCCGGATGACAAGTGGTTATCGGTCGTTTGGGTTTTGTGCTCGTTTCGGACTTCGAGATTCGGATTTCGGATTTTTCTGAGCATGCCCACGTTTACCTACAAAGCGATTGCGACCGACGACACTCTGGCGGCACTAGTTGGCAGTGCGAATCCAGCGTACCCGGTGCGGCGAGACAATTACCAGCCGGTTCACGAAATCTGCGTCGGTGCGACCGGCCAGCAAGGGCAACAGCAATGCGGCCACATTCTCGACGGTGGGCGGATGCGCTTTGACACGAATCACGCCGTTGTGTGCGGACAACGGCAGCACAGCCCAATCGCCGAAGTGCTCATCCAGAGTGACGAGTACGCGACCGTCACGCATGGCGCGTTCGAGAATCAACGCGTCATCGGCCCGGTCTTGGCCGACTTCCGCCGCTCGGACGACATCGTGACCATGGGCGCGCAATTGAACTGCGAATTCCGTCCGCAACATTTGGTCAAGATAAAGACGCCCAACAGATCACGCGGGTTCGAGGGCGGTAATCTCGGTATGCAGAACGGCTTGGCGAGCGTAATCCAGTACTGCTTGAATATCGGCACGGGTCAGTTCCGGGTACCCGTGCAGGATCGAATCCCACGATTCGCCGGCGGCGAGCTGTTCCAGAATGGCTGCCACCGAAATACGGGTGCCTTTGATGACAGGCTGGCCGCCACAGACGCGGGGATGGATCTCAATGCGCTCGTTCATGTAACTAAAAATACCGGAATCAAACGACCAACTCAAGCCTGAGCATGCCCACGTTCACCTACAAAGCGATTGCGACCGACGGCAGCCTCGCCGAGGGGGTTCTGGACGCGGGGAGTCGGCCGGAGGCGTTTCGGCAGATGGAAGCGCGCGGGTTGCGACCGGTCAGTCTCACGGAGAAGACCGCCGCCGCGGCGGCCACGGTCGAGAAGAAACCGGGCGGATTGTCGTCGTGGAAGTTTCAGTCGGAGAAGGTTTCCTCGCGGGACCTGGAGAATTTCACGCGGTTGTTGTCGAGCCTGCTGGCGGCAGGCGTGCCGTTGAGTCGGGCGCTGGTGATTCTGCACAAGGAGACCGCTGCGCCGGCGGCGGCGGCGAAGTGGAAGGAGATTCACGACCTGGTGGTGGACGGCATGTCGCTGGCCGACGCGATGGCGAAGTCGCCGGAGACATTTCCGCGGGTTTACACGGCGATGGTGCAGGCGGGGGAGACGGGCGGGTTTCTGGATGTGGTGTTGGCGCAGATTGCGGATTTCCAGTCGCGGGAAAAGGAGTTGCGCTCGAAGGTGATGACCGCACTACTGTATCCGTGCATTTTGCTGGTGCTGGCGCTGGCGGTGCTGGTGTTTTTGCTGGTCTTTTTCATCCCGCGGTTTCAGAAGGTCTTTTCCGGTTTTGGCGGTTCACTGCCGTTGATCACCCAACTGATCATCGGCGCCAGTCATGTATTGCGGTCGTACGGGTTGTTTGTGGTGGCCGGGCTGTTTGTGGTGGTGTTGCTGTTGCGGAACTGGTTTGCGTCGGAAAAAGGGCGTCGGGTGTGGGAGGGTTTGATGTTGCGCACGCCGATGATCGGTTCGTTGGTGGCGCAATTTGCGATGGCGCGGTTTTGCCGGATGCTGGGGACATTGCTCGGCGCGGGCGTGCCGTTGGTGCACGGATTGAACGTGGCCCGCAAATCCATCGGCAACCAGATTCTGGTGGACGCCGTTTCGGCCTCCATCGAGCGTGTGCAGGAGGGCGGTCGGCTTGGCCAGAGCTTGGCGGATTGTCGCGGGTTGTTTCCCGGCTCGGTGCTGGAAATGATTTCGGTGGCCGAGGAGAGCGGGCGGCTGGACAGCGAGTTGGTGCGGATTGCCAATGTCACCGAGGGCGATCTCGACCGACATTTGCGAACGGCGGTGTCGTTTGCGGAGCCGTTGATGTTGTTTTTGATTGCGGGCTTTATCGGGACAATTTTCATCGGCATGTTGCTGCCGATCTTTTCATTGCAGGAGTACATCAAATAACCCTCAACCCCAAAAAAAATCATGAACCAAACTCATCGTCGGACAAAACGAATCGGACAACAAGGGTTCACCCTCGTCGAGCTGTTGTTGGTGCTCACTATTCTCGGCATTCTCGCGGCGTTGGTGGTGCCGAAAATGGTGGGGCGCAGCGAACAAGCCCGCCAGACGGCGGCCCGGACCGACATTGCCACCTTTGGCACGGCGCTGGACGCTTTCGAGGTGGACAACGGTTTCTACCCGAAAGGCAAGAGCGGTCTCAATGATCTGGTGGTGCAACCGCGCGATTGCCCGAACTGGCACGGGCCGTATGTGAAGGAAATCCCGAAAGACCCCTGGGGCAACGATTACATCTACGAATGTCCCGGCCGCCACAACCCGAAATCCTACGACCTGTATTCCGCCGGGCCGGACGGGCGGCCCGGATCGGAGGACGACATTTGTAACTGGACGACCCGCTGACCGGAAACGCCCATGAACCGTTGGCCGACAACGCAAGCGTTCACGCTGATCGAACTGATCCTGGTGATGGCGCTGGTCGTGGCGATGATCTCCGTCGCCGCGCCGTCGTTGTCGAGTTTCTTCCGCGGCCGAGCGCTGAACGACGAGGCGCGACGGCTGTTGGCCCTGACACGGTCGGCGCAAAGCCGCGCGGTGTCGGAGGGGATGCCGATGTTGTTGTGGATAGACGCCGAAGAGCGCGCCTATGGCGTCGAACAGGAAACGCCGCCACGAAACGGCGATCCAAAAGCGATGACGTTCATCCTGAGCGAAACGGTGTCGTTGGAGCCGTCCGCCGCCCCGCCGTGGCCGGTTCGCGGCAAATCGTTGCCGGCGATTCGGTTTCTGCCGGACGGGTTGATAGATGAATCGAGTCCCACCAACCTGCACCTGATTGGCGCGGACAACGCGTCGTTGTGGCTGGTGCAGACGACAAACCACGTGAGCTATGAAATTCGCAACACGCTTTCACCCTGACGCCGCCGGTTTCACGCTGGCCGAGGCGCTGGCGGCGATGTTGTTTTTGGCGATTGTCGTACCGGTATCGCTGCAGGCGCTGCGCGTGGCCAGCGCGACGGGACAGGTCGCCGTGCGCAAGGCCGAGGCCGTGCGGGTGGCGGAACGGGTGTTGAACGAGGCGCTGGTGACGGGCACTTGGAACCGTTCGTCACAGAACGGCACGGTCTCGGAGAACGGACGGGAATATCGTTGGACCTTGCGCAACGATCCCTGGCACGATGTCACGATGCGGGAACTCACCGTCGAGGTGAGGTATTTCACGCAGGAACGCGAACAGACGATTTGTTTGAGCACGCTGGTGGATGCCTTATGAGAAAGACCGCCGACCATAACCGGAGCGGGTTCACGCTGGTGGAGTTGATCCTCGCCGCCGGTGTGTGCGCCATTGTGGTGGCGGCGGCCGGCGGGGTGTTTTTCAGCGCCGTGCGTCTGCGCGACGGCACGACGCGCGTGGTGGAGGAGAACCTGCCGCTGGAACGGGCGCTCACGGTGGTGCGGCGCGATTTGCAGGGAGTGATGTTGTCGCCCTCAACCAATCGGGTCATGTCCGGCACTTTCCGCGTGGGGGAGGTCTCCAGCATTGAATTGAACCAGCCGGTCAACATCGAGTTGCACACTACCACCGGCTCGCTTCGCGACGATGAACCGTGGGCAGAGGTGCAGCGGGTGGCGTACCGCTTGCGCGATCCAGCGGACCGGACCCTGCCGGGCAAGGAACTGGTGCGCAGCGTCACACGCAACCTGCTGGCGACCACAACGCCGACGCCCGACGAGGAGGTGTTGCTGGGCGGCATCACATCGCTGGAGATCGAATGTTACGATGGCAGCCAGTGGCGCAACACCTGGGATACGACCCTGTCCGACAGCAATCTGCCAACTGCCGTGCTGTTCCGGTTCCACTGGGCAGACGCGGCGCCGAACCGGCCGCCACTGGAATTGCTGGTGCCGATCACGGTGCAAATCTCCACCAACGACGCCTCCGGCACCGAAACCAACACCGAAACGAGTGCCACCACGCCATGAACCGCTCCCGTCATCCTTTCGTGGTTTTCGCCGAGCCGTCGCGCCGCCGCGGCGGCGAAGGTGGTTCCGTGCTGGTGATTGTGCTTTGGATCTCGCTGGGGCTTGTCAGCCTGGCGCTGTATTTCGCCAACTCGATGTCGCTCGAACTGCGAGCTGCCGACAATCGCGCCGCCAGTCTTGCTGCCGACCAGGCCATCGAGGGCGCGGCGCGTTATGTCAGTTACATCCTCACCTTGTACGCTACCAACGGCATCATGCCCGACCTGTCCGAGTACGAAGCCGAGGCGGTGCCGGTGGGCGAGGCGCATTTCTGGATCATCGGGCGCGACGTGAACTATCCTCCGACGCGGCCCGATGTCGTTACGTTTGGGCTTGTGGACGAGGCTTCCAAGCTCAACCTCAACACGGCCTCGACCAATATGCTCGCCTGGTTGCCGGGCATGAACTTCGACCTGCTCACCGCCATCAACGATTGGCGCAACCCCAACGCCAATGGCGGCTCGCAACTTTACTACGCCATGGCCAAATCTCCCTACCAGTGCAAGGGCGCCCGTTTCGAGACCGTGGACGAACTTCGTCTGGTGTACGGCACCTCGATGGATATCCTTGTCGGCGACGACGTCAACCGCAACGGCATCCTCGATCCCGGCGAAAAAGACGAAGGCAACAACGGTCGGGTGGATCCCGGCCTGTTCGAGTACCTCACCGTTTACAGCCGCGAACCGAATTTCCATAGCGACGGCACGATGCGCACCAACGTCAACAATCTCGCCCAGCTTCAGATGTTGTTGCAGGAACGGTTCGGGCAGGCCCGCGCCAACCAGATCATGGCCCAGTTTGGCTCCGGCGGGCGCGTCCCCGCCGTTGGCTCTTTTCGCAGTCTGTTGGAGTTTTACATCCGCAGCGGCATGACCTCCACGGAGTTTGCCCAGATTTACCCCGACATCACCGTCGGCACCTCCCGCTACAAACGCGGACGGGTCAACATCAACACCGCTCCGCTGGCCGTCCTCGCCTGCCTGCCCGGCATGGACGAGGCCACCGCCCAAACGCTGGTCAATTACCGCGCCACCAATCCCGACAACCTCACCTCCATTGCATGGATTGTGGACGCGCTCGGCGCGACCAGTCCCGCCGTCCTGTCGCTCGCCGCCGGCGATTACATCACCACCATGAGTTACCAATTCACCGCCGATATCGCCGCCGTCGGCCCGCACGGACGCGGCTATCGTCGGGTCAAATTCGTCTTCGATATCACCGAAGGCGCGCCGAAGATTCTTTACCGCCAGGACCTCACTCGTCTCGGTTGGGCGCTTGGCGAAAACGTGCGCGAAGAGATTCTTGCCAGGAACACACCATGATGGACCTCCTCTCCTTGATTCCCTCGAAACGCCGCGTCCCAGCGGCGCTGCTCGGACTCGCCCTCGACGGCAACCGCCTCGACGGCGTCGTCCTGAAACGTCTCAACGGCTCGCTTCAGCTCCAACAAAGTTTCTCCGTCACACTCTCGCTCGACCCGTTGAACGCCGACCCCGAACTCGTGGGACGCGAGCTTCGCAATCACCTCGACGCCGCCGGCGTGCGCGAACGCCATTGCGTCGTCAGTCTCCCGCTGAAATGGGCGCTCACGATCCAGAGCGAACTGCCCGATCTCCCCGAAGAGGACATCGCCAACTTCCTCGCCATCGAAGCCGAACGCCGTTTCCCCTGCGACGTCACAACCCTGCGTCTGGCCACCTCCCGCTGCGACAGGCTCGCCACCCAGATCGGCATCCCCTCCAACCACATCGCCACCCTCGAAAACGTCCTGGAAAAAGCCCGACTCAAACCACTCAGTTTCTCCCTCGGAATCACCGCGCTCCAGCCGCCCGACACCGAATCCTCCCACGGCGTCCTCGCGCTAGCCATCGGCCAGACGGATGTCAACCTCCAGATCACCGTCCACGGCGGCGTCGCCGCGTTGCGCGCGCTCGAAGGCGCGTTGGAGACCGAGGCCGGCCGCCACATCCTTAACGCCGATCTCGTTGCCCGCGAAATCCGCATCACCCTTGGCCAGCTTCCCGCCGCCGTCCGCGAAACGGTCCGACGGATCCGCGTATTCGGCCCGACCGACCTCGCGCGACAGCTTGCCGACGAACTGGAGTTGCGACTCGAATCCTACGGCCTCGACATCGAGGCGGTCACCGCCTATGGGCCCGACGATTTCCCCGTCCAACTCCCGCCCGGCGCGCCGGTCTCTCGCGCGTTCAGTCTGGCGGCGCATCATCTCGCCCGGCGCGGCGCCGTCTTCGAGTTTCTGCCGCCAAAAGTGACGGCCTGGCAACGGATTGCCACCCGTTATTCCAGTGGCCGGTTGCGGATGGCGGCGGCCATTGCCGGGGGCGCGCTCGTGCTGGTCGGTGGCCCGTTCCTTTATCAGCAAATCCAGCTCATGATCCTCCAATCCCGTTGGGCTGCCATCTCGGCGCGTGTCAACGAACTGGAAACCATTCAACAAAAAATCCGCCAGTATCGCCCCTGGTTCGACAACTCGTTGCGTTCCCTGGACATTCTCCGCCAGTTGACGCTGGCGTTTCCCGAAGACAATTCCGTTTCCGCCAAAATGATCGAAATCCGCAACGGCGCGACCGTGACCTGTTCGGGCGTGGCTCGCGACAACGCCTCGTTGCTGCGCACGCTGACCGCGTTGCGCGGCGCGGCCGGCGTCGCCGACCTCAAGGTGGACCAGATCCGCGGCAACAAAACCGTTCAGTTCAGTTTCGACTTCCGCTGGAACGAAGGAGGCGCCCGTGAAGATTGAGAACCGCCAACAACTGCTCGTCGTCATCGCCATCGCCGCCGCCGCCCTGTTGATCGGCGACCGTCTGATCCTGACCCCGTTGTTGCACGCATGGAAAACGCGCGCGACCAAAATCACCGCCCTCCGCAAACAACTCGAACAGGGCACCGCGTTGATCCAACGCGAACCGTCCATCGTCCGCCGTTGGGACCAGATGCGCCGCAATGCCCTCCCCACCAATCCTTCCCTCGCCGAACAACAGCTCCTCCGCGCCTTCGACGCCTGGGCCCGCGACAGCCGTGCCACCCTCACCGCCATTACCCCGCAATGGAAACATGGCGAAGCCGACGAATACATGACCCTCGAATGCCGCGTGGACACCTCCGGCAACCTCGAAACCCTCTGCAACTTTCTCTACAACATCGAAAAAGACGCCATGGCACTGCGGCTCACCTCCGTCGAACTGGCCTCCCGCGACGAAAACGGCCAACAAATGACCCTCGGCCTGCAAGTCAGCGGCCTCGTCCTCTCATCCGCGAAACCATGAACACTCCACGCCTCATTCTCCCGCTGTTGTTGTTATCGCTACTGGCCGCCCCATTGGCACCGGCCCAGAATTTCTCCTCTTACCGCGTCATCAGCCAGCGCAACATCTTCAACCAACACCGCGTACCCGTCTCCCGCGCCACCCCCACTCCCGTCGTGCGAACCACGCCGCGCACAACCACCGACGCCTTCTCGTTGGTCGGCACACTGGTGTACGAAAAAGGCCGATTCGCCTTCTTCGACGGCACCAGCCCGGACTACCGCAAAGTGGCTCAGCCCTCCGACACCATTGCCGGTTACAAAATCACCGCCATCCTTCCCCACAGCGTCCAACTCGAATCCGGCGGCAAACAATTTGAAATGAAAGTCGGCACCCAATTGCGCCGTTACGGCGATACCGTTGAACTGACCGCTGCCGCCGTTACCCCGCCCGCGCCCGCTTCCGCGGCGCCGTTGTCACCGACAACGACTGCAGCAGCGGCGCCGGGTTCGCCGCCTTCCAGTTCCGCTGCCACGGCAGGCGCCCCATCCACCGCCACCGGCAGCAGCCCGAGCGATATCCTCAAAAAACTCATGGAAAAAAGAGCCCAGGAGATGCGATGAAAACCAGAAACCTGTTCCCCCTGTTGTTCCTTGGCGCGTTGGCTGCCTTATGGGCGGCCATCGGCCAGCAACTCCCGCCGCCAACGCCGCCTCCCGCGGCGCCTCCGACCACCGCCGGGCCCGGCACCAACGCCAACGAGGCGACAACGCCGACCCTGTTGACGCCGGCCTCCGCGGACACGAATGTCCCGGCGACTCTCCCGCCCGCAGCGGTGGATACCAATACACCCGCCGCGCCCGTCATGTTGCCGCCGCCACCGCCCGCGGTTGCCGCCGAGCCGGTCGTCATCACCAACGCGGCTCACGCCGTGCTGCCAGCGCCACCGGTGCCCGAAACAGCGACAACCAATGTCGTGGCCGAACCGCCGTTGCCGCCGTTGAAGGAGGGCGAGTTGCGGTTGAATTTCCGCAATGCCCCGATTGGGTTGGTGCTCAATTACCTCAGCGACGCCGCCGGCTTTATCATTGAAATCCAAACCCCGTTGCAGGGCACGGTGGACGTCTATTGCGGGCAACCCGTAACCAAGGAGGAAGCCCTCGATATCCTCAGCTCGGCTCTCAACAAGAACGGTTACGCCGCCATCCGCACCGGGCGCAAATTGAAAATCGTCAGTAAAGCCGAGGCCGTTCGCGGCAACATTCCCGTCCGCTCCGGTAACGACCCGCAAGCGATTCCCGACAACGACGAGATCGTCACGCAGATCATCCCCATCCGCTTCGTCGAAGCCGTGCAACTGGCCAAAGACCTCTCGCCCCTGATTTCGCCGCAGGCCATGGTCGTGGCCAATGAAGCCGCCAACTCCATCGCCATTACCGACACCCAGTCGAACATCCGTCACCTCGTCGAAATCATTCGGGCGATTGACTCCAGCGCTGAGGATGAAACGCTGGTCCGCGTCTTCAAGCTGGAACACGCCGACCCGACCGAAATGGCGTCGCTGTTGACGGGATTGTTCCCCGAACAGGGCACCTCCGGGGCGCAGTCGCCGGTTCGTTTTGGCGGTCGCGGTGGTGGTCCCCTCAGCTCGTTCATCAGCGCCATGACCGGCGCTCCGGGCGGCGGGCGTCCCTCCGGCGACAACCAGCAACAACGCATTCGCAAACGAATGCAGGTCATTGCCGTGCCCGACCCGCGCACCTCCTCGGTGGTGGTCACCGCCACAAAAGGATTGATGGACCAGATTGCGGAGATGATCCAGCAACTCGATCATCCATCCCCCAAGGAAAGCAAGGTTCAGGTGTTCCACCTCGAAAATGCCGATCCGCAGGAGGTCGCCAACGTGTTGCAAGACATGTTCCAGACCGGCACCACCCGCGGCAGCACCCGCTCTTCCACTCGCAGCAGCACCCTTCAAAACCGTGTCCAACAGGGACAGACAACCACTGGCGGTACCCGGACCAGTTCCGGCATCGGAAGTTCCAACCGCAGTCGGACCAGTTCATCCTTCTAATCCATCCAGGTGACCCATGAAACCCACGTTTCCCAACATGAAAACATTGAAGATCATTCTTTCCCTCCTGTGCCTGAGCGTTGCCCTCAATGTCCGGGCGCAACAACCGCCCTTTGGCGGAATCACCTCCGGCCAGACCCGCCGCGGGACGACCACCACCGCCAACCAGTATAACCCTAACGGCGGCGTTGGTAGCGCCACCATCTCGGTGGACCCCGACACGCGCAACATCACCGTCATTGCCGACGACGAGACGATGAAATACATCGCCGACGTCATCAAAAGCCTGGACCGTCCACGCCCGCAGGTGCTCATCAAGGTGGTGTTCCTCGAAGTCCAGCACAACAACACCTCCGACATCGGTTTTGAAGGCGGCTGGGGCAACAAGATCAGCGGCTCCGCCACTGGCGCCTTTGTCAACTCGTTCGGCCTGTCCGGTATCGGCGCCTCCATCACCAGCAACACGCCGGTGAACATGTTCGGCCAGCCGGTCTCCAGCTTCCAACAACTTTCGCCCTTCACTGGTGGAGCAGGCGCGGCGCTTTACCAAATTCTGGGGAAAGATTTTCAGGCGACGCTGCGCGCCATCGCCCAGGCGGGCAAGGCGACACTGTTGTCGCGTCCATCCATCATGGCGCGCGACAGTCAGCCGGCCTCGATTGTGGTCGGCCAGTCGGTGCCGCTGATCACCAGTGTCCGTTACGACACCTTTGGCAACGCAATCAACTCGGTGACCTACACCGACATCGGTATCATCCTGAAGGTCACGCCGTACATCACCGCCGATGGGCTGGTGCAGATGATTGTCGCGCCCGAAACCTCCGCCATCAATCCCACCACCACGGTTCCGATTTCCACCGGCGTCAGCGCGCCCGTCATTGACACTCGTTCTGCCGACACCGTGGTGGTCACACCCGACGGACAAACCGTTGTCATTGGCGGCCTGATGCGCAACGACCGGGCAGACGATGAGCGGAAGATTCCGTTCCTGGGCGACATCCCGTTTCTGGGAAATATCTTCAAACGCAAAATCAAAAGCGATGTGAAGAACGAACTGCTCATCTTCTTGACTCCCTACATCGTGAACGCGCCCAAAGACCTGGCATCGCTGACCGAAACCGAACGCGCCCGTCGGTTGACGCCACCCACCTCGCAGTCGGAAAAGGAGCTTGACCAGTTCCTCGACAAGATTCCGCTCAAATCCCCCGAAAAGACCAACAAAACCCGCTGACATGGAAATATCCCGCCGCAACGCGCTGGTTTACGGGCTGCTGGTCGCCGCCTGGCTGGTGGTTCTCGGCTGGCAGGCCAACGAACATTTCCGCGTGCGACATACGGCTCGATCGGACCTGAGCTACCGGGCCAAAGACATCTCGACCACGGTCGGGCTTGTCTTGCGTTCCCAACGACGTTTCGGCGGCGTCATCTCCAAGGAACGCCTCGAATCCGCCCTCAACGACCTCATCAAACCCGGCGACATCAACGGCATCGCCATCCTCAACCCCGACGGCCACGTGGTCGCCTCCGCCGGCACGCTGGCGGAAGGCCAATGGAAATCGGTTTCCGGGCCGGCCGAGCAATGGGACAAGCATACCGTCACACTGATGAACCTCGTGGACCTCGGCACCAACGTGACCCGCGACATCGAAGGATTCAACCCGCCCGTGGTTCTGCCGCGCGAGGAGCTTTATGGCCCGCCGCCAACCAATCCGCCACCGTTGTCGGTGCGGCCGCCACCGCCGCCGATGGCGCCCACCAATTTCACCCCGTCGTTGACCATTACCGGTGATATACCGCACGTCGGGCGACCGCGGTTTCCCCGTCCCCGTTGGATGAGCGAGCCGGAATACAAGGCTGCTCTCCAGAAACAGAGTGTCCACAGTTTTCTGATTGTCCTTTCCACCCACACCGTGGCCGCGGCCATCGAGCAGGACCTCTGGCGGCGCGGCATCATTCTGTTTTTTGCTGGCATGGCCGTGGCGGGATTTGGTCTGGCCTGGCGTGGCCTGAACCGGTCCGCCGAACTTCAGCTTCGTCTGGTGCGGGCCAGCGAGTTAACCGCGCACCTGAAGGAGATGAATCTGGCTGCTGCCGGGCTGGCGCATGAGACGCGCAATCCGCTCAACATCATTCGGGGGCACGCCCAGATGATTGCCAAACGCGCCGAGTTGCCGTCCGAGGTGCGCGAGAAATCCCTCGCCATTGTGGAGGAGGTGGACAAGGTCACCGCTCAGCTCAATGAATTCATCAATTACTCCCGCCCCCGCGAAGTGCGTCGGGCGCCGTTGGCGTTGTCGTCCACGCTCCAGGACCTTGTCCGCGCCCTGAGTTACGATCTGGAGGAGAAACAGGCCCGACTCGATATCACGGGCGAACCGCTCACCGTTGAGGCCGACGAACAACTTCTGCGCCAGGCGTTGTTCAATCTGTTGATGAACGCCATCCAGGTCATTGACACCGGCGGGGTCATCCAGGTTGTCACCGGTCGAATGAATCACGCCGAGGGCTTCATTGAGATTCGCGACAACGGTCCCGGCGTGCCGGTGGAGCAGCGCCAGGAGATTTTCAAGCCATACGTTACCACCCAACCGGGCGGCACCGGTCTCGGCCTGGCGGTCGTCCAACAGATTGTCCTCGCTCATGGCTGGGAGATAGAATGTCTTCCCAACGAGCCAAAAGGTGCTATCTTCCGCATTAAGCACCTCAAACTCGTGACGAAGCCTTGAAACAACCGTCTGCCCCGACACATACCGAGCCGACATTGGTGGTCCGCGACGAGACAACCGCGCCGTCGCACGAGGAAGCCATTCTCACCGACGTGGAACAGCTCCGGTTCTGGGCTGCCATCCGCAGTCTCGGCTACGTTTTCTGGGTGGTGGGCGCGATGGAAATGGTCGAGCGGCTCGCCTATTACGGCGTGCGGGCCGTGGCCACGCTTTACGCCACACGCCCCGTCTCGGCGGGCGGGCTGGGCGTCACCATGGCGACGTTTGGGACGCTGTTGTTTTGCTGGAACCTGGTGCAATCGCTGGTGCCCATTTTCACCGGCGGCCTCTCCGACCGTTACGGTTACAAGCAGACCATTTTCGCTTCCACTGCCGTCAAATGTTTCGGTTATCTGCTGATGGCGTGGTGGCCGAGTTACGCGGGCTTTTTTGTTGGCGCCATGTTTCTGGCCGTTGGCACCGCCATTTTCAAGCCCGGCATTCAGGGCACGCTGATTCATGCCACCCACCGCCGCAACAGCTCGATGGCGTGGGGCATTTTCTATCAGACTGTCAACATTGGCGGCTGGATCGGCCCGCTGATCGCCCTGCACATGCGCACGCTTGCCTGGAAATACGTTTTCTACACCAACGCCGCGTTTATCTGCCTGAACTTTTTGCTCCTGCTCACCTACCGCGAGCCGGGCCGCGAACAACGCCTCGCCCGTCAGCAACGGATTCGTGACGGACACGAGAAACAACGCAGCCTCCTGTTGGAATCGCTGGCGGAACTGCGCAAGCCGCATCTGTCGCTTTACCTGCTGATTTTTTCCGTGTGGTGGCTGATGTTCCCGATGCTCTGGGATGTGTTGCCAAAATATGTCGAGGACTGGGTGGACACCGTCCCGATGGTGCGTTTCCTGTTCGGGGCGGACCCGCATCCGGGGCCTGTCGCCCGGTTTTTCCTCGGCATGGACGACGTCGGCAAAGCCATCCAGCCGGAGGGTATCGTCAACATCAACGCCGGCATGATCATGCTGACCTGTTTCCTTTTTGCCGGGCTGAGCGCCCGGATGCGGGCCACCACCAGCATGTTGATTGGCACCCTTCTGGTCGTCGCCGCGCTGTCGTTGTTTGGCGCAAGCTGTCATGTGGGGTTTGCCGTGCTGGCCATGGTGATTTTCAGCGCCGGCGAGATGCTGGCCAGCCCGAAGTTCAGCGAGTTTCTGGGCAACATTGCTCCGCCGGACAAAAAGGCCATGTGGATTGGGTTTTCGCAGGCGCCCATTCTGATCGGCTGGACGATTGAGGGCAAACTCGGCCCGTTGTTGTACAGTCTTTTTTCCTCCAAGGACGAGTTTGCCCGCCAGATGCTCATCGAGCGAGGCATGGCCCCCGAACTGGTCACCAAACAGGCGTTGCCTGTCGGCGAAGCGTTCCACAAACTTGTCCAGTTCACCGGTGAGAGTCCGGAACATCTGACACGGCTTCTCTACCAAACCCATCATGTGGGGCTGACCTGGTTTGTTTTTGCCGCCATTGGCGTCGCCGCCGCCGTCATGATCTACCTCTACGGTCGCTGGATTCGGAACCGATCTTCCCGCTGAGAAACGCACTTTCTTTCGGAGCGACACTTTGCCAAAATGACGGCGTGGCAAAGACCCCGCGCATTTTGATTGTGGACGATGATCCGGGCCAGCGCAGTCTGTTGGACTCGTTTCTGCGCAGCCAGGGATTTGAGACCGTCGTGGCCGATTCGGGCGGGCAAGCACTGGAACGGCTGCGGGCGGGCGACATTCAGATGATGATTTCCGATGTCCGCATGCCCGGCCTCTCCGGACTGGAAACCCTCCGTCTTGCCCGACAAGAGCATCCGACATTGCCGGTGTTGCTGGTCACGGCCTACGCGGACATTCGGGACGCGGTGATCGCCATGAAAGACGGCGCGCTGAATTATCTCGCCAAACCGATTGACCTCGACGAGCTTTTGCAGTCGGTTCAACAGGCCACCGGCATGACCAAGCCGTCGCCGCTGCGCTGTGCCGCCGACAAACCGTTGCCGCCGGGTATTGTGGCGGAAAGCCCGCTCATGCAGGCGGTGTTCCGCGACGCAGCCCTGATCGCGCCGTCGGACACCCGCGTTCTCATCACCGGCGAAAGCGGCACCGGCAAGGAAATCCTCGCCGATGTCATCCACGGTTGGAGCGCCCGCGCCGGCGGGCCACTGGTAAAAGTCAACTGCGCGGCCATCCCCGATACCCTGCTGGAAAGCGAGTTGTTCGGACACGAAAAGGGCGCCTTCACCGGCGCGCACACGCAGCGGATCGGCCGTTTTGAGGAAGCCAATAACGGCACGATTTTTCTCGACGAGATTGCCGAGATGTCACCGCAGCTTCAGGCCAAACTGTTGCGGGTAACGCACGACGGCCGGTTTCAGCGGGTCGGTTCAAACCGGGAAATCCGCACCAACGCCCGGATTCTGGCGGCCAGCAATCGGAACCTGGAAGAGATGGTCAAGGAGGGACGGTTTCGCGAGGACCTGTTTTACCGACTGAACGTGGTGGAGTTGCACGTGCCGCCGTTGCGGGAACGACGCGAGGATATTCTGCCGCTGGCAAGCCTGTTCATCACCGAGTTTGCGAAGGGACGCGCCCGTTTTTCGGAGGCCGTGGCGACCTGCCTTCAACGGTATCCGTGGCCGGGCAATGTCCGGGAGTTGCGCAACGCCATGGAACGGGCCGTCCTGCTTTCCGGCAGCGAGCTGATTTTGCCCGAACACCTGCCGAATCGTGTCCGGGCCGTTGCTGCCGCGGCCGAGATCGCGTCCCCGACGGCGGGCGAACAATTGGAGGATGTCGAGCGAGAGGCGATTTTGAAGGCGTTGCGCGAGCACGGGTTCAACCGTTCCGAGACGGCGCGCTCGCTCGGTATCAGCCGACGAACGCTGCTCTACAAGCTCCAGCGGTTCCGCAAACTCGGCTACGAGACCGATCCGTCGTGATTTTCGGCGGAGGGCGTGGTGACGGGAAGCATGGCGCGCACGGTGGTGCCGTCGGAACTGCTGCGCAATGTGAATTCGCCGCCGAGTTCTTCCAATCGCTCGCGCATGATCAAGATGCCCACACCCGGTGGAGCGTCGGAAGCGGCGGGCTTGTTTGACGCCGCCAAGCCTTTCCCCTGGTCCTCGATTTGCAGAATGATGTTGCCCGATTCCAGAGAGAGGCAAATGCGGGCAGTGGGACTGCCGGAGTGCCGCTGGATGTTGGTGAGGCTTTCTTGGAGGACACGGAAAAGCACCAGTTCGGTTTCCCGCGAGAACCGTTGCAGGTTGGGCGGCAGTTCCAGACTGACGCGGATGCCGGTTCGCTGGGTAAAGCCCTGGACGTAGCTTTCCATGGCTGCGGCCAGTCCCAGGTCGTCGAGCAGCGGTGGATACAACAGGTAGGAGAGTGTTCGTAGTTCTTCGGTGCAGCGCTGGACGAAGTTGGTGGCTTGAGCAAGCAGTTCTCGCTCTTGTTGCGGCAGGGTTGCCACCGAGTGTTTCAGGTTGCCCAATGTCAGTCCCACGCCCACGAGCAGTTGTCCGGTCGCGTCATGCAGTTCCCGCGCCAGGCGCCGTCGCTCGCGGTCCTGCGACTGCAGCAACTGCAGGGAAAGATGCCGCAGTTTTGCCTCTCGTTCCTGAACGGTCGCCAGCATGCGGTTGAATCGGTCGGTCAACGCTCCGATTTCGTCGTTGCCGATTTGTTTGGCCCGCAAGGAGTAGTCCTGGTGTTGAGTAACCTGATTGGCCACGGCAGCCAGTTCCAGAATCGGTCGGGTAAACACCCGTTGCAATCGCAGCGACAGCGCAAGGGCAAGAGCTATTGAGAAGAACATCGAAATCAACATGACCAGCACCGCCACCTTTAGGCGGGAGTAATGGGGTTGCAGGTTGGAACGCAGGTGCACCGTGCCCAACACTTCGCCGCCGCGGAGCACCGGTCGTTGCACCAGGAGATGGCCGTTTTTTATCCATTCTCGTGGTCCCACCGCCGAAGGAAATGTTTCCCCCCCCACCTCCGGCAAGCGATAACCGGCCAGCAGACTGCCGTCGTTGTGGTGGACACAGGCGGCGACAATGTCCGGCCTGGCTTTTAGCGAGGCGAGCGTTTCTTCCGCGGCCTGCGGGTTGTCGAACTCCAGGGCGGCAGCGCAGTTTTCACCGATAATCTCCGCCTGCACGGACAGATCCTCGATGGCCGCTCGCCGGAATGTCAGAAAATCGCAGATAATTCGCAGGCATACCGTCACGGTCACCGCCGTCACGGCGATGGCGACCATCGTCAGGGTTAGTTTTTGTCGGATCGGAAGGTCACGGAACTGTTTCATTTTGACCGTTCTTCCTCGTCGTCGCCCGGACGAATCAGGTAACGCGCCACGCGGAGCAGGTGGGAGGACAGCGACAGGCCCGCTTCTTTGGTGGCGCCCAGGTTGATGTCGAAACGCAGGCGGTTTTCCTCCATGACCAGTTGGATTTGGCCGCCTTTTTGGAGGAAGCCTTCCATCTCGCCAACGGTAAGGATTTTTCTCCCGCGCAACGCCTTCAGTGTTTCGCGCAGATGAGCTTTTTCCGACTCGCTGACGTACAGGACATGACAGGCGCCGATGTCCTCAACCCGTTGAAACCGTTCAATGCGCACGGGGTGATCGTTGAATTTCTTGCCTTCAACAACCGTTTCCAGGACGGGACCAAAAGGGTCCTTGCCGAGCACGCCGATGACCACCGCGTTGCTCGTCGCGACAAACGCGTCCGGCGCCCAGTCCACGTATTTGACGAAGGTGAAAAGGAAACCGGCCTTGATGCGCCGGTTCAATTCGTGGGATTCGTGAGACGCGGCAGGCGCCGTTTCCACACCAGCCATGACGTTTCCGGCAACAAAGCCTATCACGCATGCCCATTCCCACACCTTGAGAAAGGAGAATCTCATCGCTTGTTTGCCCGCTTACTTCATACACCTCTTTGCGAGTCTTGAAAAGAAAAAGGGATTCCTTCCCGGCTTTTTTTCGTTATGATTCGGTTCCGATGATTCGTCCTCATATCATCCCAGGGGCGTTGTGCCTGTGGCTGGCGATTGCCACCACGCTGTTCGGTACGCGACTTGCCGGCAATCCACCGGAATCCACCGCATCCCAGCGCCTCCAACTCGGACAGGCCGCCTACGACCGCGGCGACATCAACGAGGCGCTCCGCCAATGGCAACGGGCACACGAATTGTTTGTCGCCCAGCGCAACCTCCGCGGCCAGATCAACGTCCTGATCAACCTCGGCGCCGCCTACCAGGCGCTCGGACAGCAACGCCTCGCTCTGCAATCCCTCGAAGAAGCTGCCCGCCTCGCCGACAACGCGCCGGACCGCTCGTCTCTGTTGATGACCCGCAACGGACTGGGCGTGGCCTGCGGTTGTCTCGGCCAGTTCCAACGCGCCACGCCGATGTTGTGCGACGCGCTGGCGGCCGCCCGCGCGCAGGACGACACGGGCATGGTCATCGTGTTGTCGAACAACCTGGGCTACCTGCTGGCCGCCCAGAACAAAACGAACGAGGCCGCCGCCGCCTTCCGCGAAGCGGCTCATCTTGCCCGGCAAAGCGGCCAGCCGCTCCTCGCCGCCCGCGCCTGTGCCAATCTCGCCGCGATGGCCGCCCGTGACGGCGATGCCGACAATGCCGGCAACCACAACCGGACCGCCCTCGATGCGTTGGCCGCCGCGCCGCCCGGCCACGATCAGGCGTTGCTTTATCTGCGTTGCGGACGGACCGACTGGCAACGCCGCCAGTTGACCGCCGCCGAACATTCCTACCAGCGCGCTCTCGCCATTGCCGAGCCGCTCAACGACAAGATCGCCATGAGCTACGCGCTCGGTTATCTCGGAGAACTCCGGGCGGCCGAGGGCAGGCGCGCGGAAGCCATGGATCTGACCCGTCGCGCAGGAAATCCAACTGCTGGACGCCCTTTACCGTTGGGAATGGCAGACGGCTCGCCTTCACTGCGCCGCGGGCGACCGCCACGCCGCGCGCGCCGCCTATCGTCGCGCCATCGAGACGCTCCAGCCGATTCGCCACGACCTGGTTGGCGCCGCTTTTCGGGAATCGGTGGCGCCGGTCTTTTACGAACTGACCGATTTGCTGTTGCAAGAGGGCGATTCGCCGTCCGTCCTGCGCGAGGCGTGCGAGATCATTGAGCAATTGAAATCCCTCGAAATCGAGGATTACCTCCAGGACGAGTGCATGATCCTTGCCCGTTCCAAGATGACGCGCATCGAGAATGTCGGACAACAGACCGCCATTCTTTACGTCATCCCGCTGGCGGATCGAACGGAATTGATTGTGGGGATTGGTTCGGACTGGCAACGGGTCCGGGTCCCCGTGGGCGCCGAACGCCTGAGCGCCGAGGTTCGCGCTTTTCGGTCGCATCTGCAAAAACGCACGACCAATGAATATCTCGCCGAGGCCCGCCAGCTTTATCAATGGTTGATCGCGCCTCTGCGCCGACGGCTTGACGCGGCGGGGGTGACGACGCTGGTGTTTGTGCCCGATGGCGCGTTGCGGACCATTCCTCTGGCGGCATTGCAGGATGGTGAACGGTTTTTGATCGAACACTACGCGATTGCCGTCAGCCCCGGTCTGACGTTGTTGGAGCCGCGACCGTTTCCCCGGACGCGGGTTGCGGTGCTGCAGGCTGGCTTGTCCGAAGCGGTTCAAAATCATTCGCCGCTGCCGAACGTGCCTGCCGAACTTCAGGTGGTACAAAAGGTATTTGGCGGGACGCTGCTGCTGGACAAGAAGTTTGTGTGGACGGCTCTCAAGAAGCATTTTACCGATACGCAGTATCAACTGGTTCATTTCGCCACACACGGGCAGATTTCCTCCGATGCCAGTGCCAGTTACATCCTCACCTACGACGGACGGTTGTCGCTGGATCAACTGGAGGAGTTGATCCGTCCCGGCCAGTTCCGCGGGCGACCGGTGGAGCTGTTGACGCTCAGCGCCTGTGACACAGCGGTGGGCGATGATCGCGCGGCGTTGGGATTGGCCGGCATCGCTCTGAAGGCCGGCGCGCGCAGTGCGCTGGCGACGCTCTGGTCGGCGCATGACGAGTCCACGGCGGTATTGATGGGTGAGTTTTACGCCCAACTGACTGCTGCCACGGACATCACGAAAGCGCGCGCCATCCAACTGGCTCAGATCAAGACGCTCCGGGACCCTCGGTTTGAGCATCCCAGCTACTGGTCTCCCTATCTGATCATCGGCAACTGGTTGTAAGAGGAGGCGAGTGTTCCTTCTTGCCCGGCATCGGGAATGGGTGTAGTGTTGCCGCGAGTAGCTATGAAAATCAGGCAGTTCCTATGGGTAATGTGTCTGGGACAAATTCTCATTGTCCAAACGCTATCGGCACAAAACGAGGAAGCTCCACGGATACCAGTCTGCCGAAATCCTTTTCCTGATGCGCCCCGGGTTCGTGTGGACGGTTTTATTCGGGGCACAGAGGACGCTTTGCTGACTCTGACGGTGTTGGCGCCCGAACGGGTGGGACTTACGACGAAAGAACAGCCGTCGTTGTACTGGTTTCAGTCAAAACCGATTTCCAGTCGTTTCGAGCTGACCATCACCGGGAAAACCGATGTGAAACCGCTGTTGGAGGCGCGGTTTGAGTCCGCCACAGGCGGCATCCAGCGGATACGGCTGGCGGACTATGACATTCGGTTGCGGGAGGGCGTCGAATATCGTTGGTCGGTGGCGTTGGTGAGGGATCCCGACAATCGTTCCAGAGACCTTGTGGCCAGCGGCGTCATCAAATACATCAAGCCAAGCGAGCAACTCCAGAAACGGCTCCGGGAAGTTACGGCGTCGGAGCGGCCCTATGTCTATGCTGACGAAGGCGTGTGGTACGATTCGTTGGACGCTCTTTCCGAACTGGTAAATGCCCAGCCGAAGGACACCAAGCTCCGCGAGATTCGGGCCGTGTATTTCATGCAGGCCGGCCTGCATGATGCCGCTCTTCACGAGTTGCAGGCTGCCGGCAAAAAAGCCCGACCGCTGAATCCCTGACCAGTGGTGTTGTTAGAACGTTCCGACCCGCACTTGGAAATGGACGCCGGAATCCTGCAGATCGCGGTTGGCAGGGTGAAAGTGGTGAAACGCATATCCCCAATACAACTGGGCCTGAACGCTTTTTGTCGGGGTCAGTAACACCCCCATTCCCGCGCTGGAAATGGATCGGGGCGATGGCGTGTCATCCCGCGCGTTCCATCCTGCGCCGAAATCAACAAACGGCGCCAGTTGAAGAAGGGGTGTCCCCGTCTTGTGGCAGAGCACCGGCAGACGCAATTCGATGCCGCTGTACAGCCCCCGGTCGCGCACCAATTGGTTTTCGCGATAGCCACGGACACTGTGGGCGCCGCCCAGAGCGAATTGTTCCAGCGATAACAGGGGTTGATCGGTCCACTGCATGTCGGTTCGAAAAACGAACTGGTTGGGGGTGTTCCAGAGACGTCGCACATACTGGGCTTGTCCAAGCCATGCCCAGAACCGGGCGTCGCGCCCGGAGCCGTCATCGGTGACGCCGAACGCGTTCACGCCGAAACTAAACGTGGAGCGCAACGCCAACACCTGGTTCGGATTGCGATCCACCCATTCCTGGGCAAAACGGATGACGGAAACTTTTTCCTCGCCGTTGACCGCGCCCGGCGTGAGGCTGAACGGTTGCCCCAGCAGGAAGGTACGGCTTTCGTGCCGCTCAAACGCCAGCGTTAACGCCAGTTCGCGGTTGACCGTGCGATACAACGGTTGGCGCAGGGCGACGCCGATACGGTGTGACTCGCCTTTGATGTCGAGGGTATCAAACGGTTCTTCGATGATGGCGTAGTCGTCCTTGTTCCCGTAAATCCGCAAGGTGGTCTCGTGCACCGTGATGGGCACCGTGTAAGCGCCGCCGAGGTTGTTTAGTTTGGAAAGCTGAACCCGGTCCTGATTGCCGTGAGCCACGGCATACGCCAGCTCAACGGAATCGCCGTAACCGGTTAAATTCCGCGTCCCTGCCATCAACCAGATTTCCTCGCCGCCGACGCTGGCCGGGCGATAATTGTCCAACTGGAGCGCGGCCCAGAACGGTTGGCGGTCGCGGACGCGCACGGACAATTCGCTTTCACCTGGCAGGGCGCCGGGCCGGAGTTCGGCGTTGACCTGCTCGACATTGGGATTTTGACGGAGCACTTCGAGACCGTCACGCAGTTTCGACACGTTCAACGGCTGTCCGGCGGCGGCCGTCAAGCGCGGTTCGATGTAGCGGGCGCGCAACCAACGGTTGCCGGTCACCTTCATCGCGGTCAACCGTCCCTCAACAATTCGGACGCGGACAACGCCGTCGCGGACTTCCTGATCGGGAATAACCGCGCCGGAGTTGACGTAGCCGCGGGCGGTGTAGTGCTCGGTGAGTTTGCGGCGGGCGCTTTCCAGTTGTTCGCGGGTGATTTCACGGCCCGTGTATTCGCCAACGACACGCGCCAGTTCCTGCTGTGAGAAGACGGTGTTGCCCTCGAAACGGAATTGTTTCACGGCAATGCGGGACATGGCGGACAATCGCATCGGGGCATCCGCCGTAGCGATGGCGGTTCCGAACAGAATCATCGCCAGCCCGACAGCGTAGAGAAAAGGCAGGTGTCGTTTATTTCCCATTGTCCCCGCCAACTCGTGGAAGAAGTGGAAGCAACAGGTTTGGGTCCGACGGCGCGCCGCCGCGGCCTCGCAGGAAGAAACTGCTGGTGCCACCGGGTGCACGTTCGGAACAGTTCGGCAACAGCAACATTCGCGGGTCGAGCAAATCCGCCGGTAGCGCGATGATGTTGCCTTTCAGTTCCAGGCTGGGCGCCGCAATGCTCACCGAGCCTTCGACACCGAATTCGGAGGAGACGTCAATGGTGCTGTTTTGTTGCAGGAAGTAGTCACAGACAATGGTGATGTTGCCGCCGTGGCCGAGGATGGCGCTGGCGACCAGCGAGCTGTGGTCGAGGATGACGAACTGCGGGTCAATGGTGATGTTACCGCCGTTTCCTGTGATGGATTTGGCGAGGATCTGGCTGTAGAACAGGTACACAAGCTCCGTTGTCGTCAGGTACACATTGCCGCCGTCGCCGTATGCCGCAGCGGAAATCAGTCCGTGATCGAGCCGGATTTGCGTGCCGGCGCTGAGGTAGATGTTGCCGCCGTCGTTGTAGGCGGCGGCCACGCTGACGGCGGCATTGTTTTGAATGAGGATGGCGTTGTCGGCGCGGATGGCGATGCTGCCGGCTTTGCCGGTGCCGCCAAAGGCATCACCGGCGGCGCTGGTGATGGAGGAGTTGGAGTCCAATGTCAGGTCGCGGACGTGGATGTCAATGTTGCCCGCGTCACCGGTTGAAAAAGGGCTGCCGGTGGTGGAAGTGGTGATTTGGGCGTTGTTTTGGAGTGTGAGCAGACCGGCTCGAATCGTGATGTCGCCACCGTTGCCGTCCTGGCTTCCCCTCGCGCTGATACCAATGGGCCTGTTGACGAATCCGTGGCCGTCAATGGCAAGGGAGTCCGCGGTGATGGTAATGCTGCCGCCCTGGCCGGAACTGTGCGTGGAAGAGGATATCTCCCCCAGTTCGCCGATTCGCAGCGTACCGGTTTCGATGGCAATCCGGCCACCATCGCCAAGCTGATAGGTATCGGTCATGATGAAGGCGTTGTTGTCAATGGTCAACGACTCGGTTTGGATGGAAATGGTGCCGGCTTTCCCCTGGTCATAGGCGACGGAAGTGATCCATGCGACGTTTCCCTGCCCGTCCAGGGTAACGGTACGCGCCGTGACGTTGATGTTGCCGCCATCAGACGGGCTGCCCGTGCTGCTGTCCATGTTGCCGCCATTGATGAGGCGAAGCGAGTCGGCAGTGATGAAAATGTCGCCGGCTCTTCCCGTTCCATAGGTGCCGATGCAGACGCCGGCGCCTCCTCCCTGGCCATCCAGTTGGATCAAGGGGGCGGTTAGTTTGATGTCGCCGCTGTCGCCATCGCTCCAGGTCATGCCATAGATAAATGATTGAAGGAAGCGGATGGAGGTTCGCGCCTGGATGTCCGCGCCCAGTCCCATTCCGTCTCCGTAGGTCATGGTCATCAAGTAGGTTTGATTTTCGGCGGTCACGTTGTCGCCCTGCAATATCAGTCGTCCGCCGCCGTTTCCAGACACGTCCACCATTGTGTAATCGGTTAACGTCAGGTTGGCCAGTCGGGAGAAAACGCGGGTGTCCACGGGCGACGACAAGTCATCGGCGTCAAAGGCCAGTTCGCCGGCCGAAGCGATACTGACAAAGGCGGCGCGTCCCGCCGGGGCGCTGATTGTGGTGTTGGCAATACGAATGTCGCCGCCGATGAGCGCCAGCGTTTTGCCTTCGGAGAGTTGGATGGGTGCCGAGGCGGGTTGATCGGGTGGCGGGCCGTTGATCTGGATACCCGCGGCAGCGGGACCGAGGAATCCGAAGGCGCTGACGGGCGCGACGGTCAGAATGTCGTTGGCAGGATTGCGGGCGTCGAAGCGTCCGCCATCGGCCAGTTTCACATAGTCGGCGGTGGAGACGACCAATGAGCCGCTGACGTTGACCTGGGCGTTGGGTCCGAAGATGACACCGAAGGGGTTGATGAAGAAGAAATTGGCGCCGTCAATGGCGCAGTAGATGGTGCCGTCAATGGAGGAAGGGCTGCCGCCGGTGACGCGGGAGATCACATTGCGGATGTTGGCCGGTCCGGAGAAGGTGGCCGATTCGCCGGTGGCGAGGTTGAACTGGCTGAAGCTGTGGAAGAGGTTGTTGCCGACGGTGCGTCCGACGGTGTCCGGGATGCTGTAATTTGGGCCGGTCAATGGCCCGCTTGGTCCCAGCGTGCCGTCCAATCGTACCTGTCCGGTCGCTGGCAGGATGGCCGCAAGAAGGAGCAGGATTATCGCGGTGAGTCGGTTGGCGAAACGCGGGGTCATTCGGTGATGATGATCGGGGTGGAATTGGTGTTGTTGGAGGGATTGGAGTCGGTGATTCCGAAACCGCACACGCCGATGATGTAGTTGGTGCCCAGGGGAGTGAGGGAAGGGATGGTAAAGGTGTTATTTGTCAGGGTAACGATGGCGTTGACGGCCAGCGCGGGGACGGTTTGTTGATTGATCTGGGAGCCGCTGGCAACGGTGTTGGTACACAAATAAAACCGCGATGTGGATGAACTGGCTGGCAGTGTTCCGATATTTTTTGTCGTGTGAATGACCTCGATGGTGGCGCCGCGGGCGGCGCTGGCCGGTCCGGAAAGATTGGTCAGGGCAAGGTCCGGCCCGGCCAATACACTACGCGTTTCCATGGAGGCGCAGCCGCATATTCCAAGTCCGATTCCAAGAGCCATGCCTGTTATCAAAAGACGACACGGCCAGCTATGCTTCATGGGTTCTCCTGGTTTTTGTTGCCTGTGGATGCTCGCTCACCCGCCATTGGTAATACACAAATCCTTGTTTTCTGGCAAGCCTGCCACGGCGCAAATTGGATATTGTCGTTGTGGTTTTACTCGACCTGCGGACGGGAACGTGTTAGCAGTTTTGGTGTTCAAACAGACAGCGACATGGCCAAACTGCTCATACTGACAGGGAGCCAGGAAGGTAAGCTGTGCGAGTTGCGCGAAGAGCGCGTGACCGTCGGACGCGCCTCCGACAACATGATCCATCTTCCCGACGAGTCCATCTCCTCCTATCACGCTACGTTCATCCGCGACGGTGCTCACTATCGGTTGCGTGATCTCAATTCCACCAATGGAACGTTCGTCGAGGGCGCGCCCATTACGGAAATCGCCCTGAATAATGGCGACCGGATTCGTTTCGGCGATATCCAGGCCCGGTTCATGGCCGAGACACCGGCAGCCACCGAACCGCTCAGCGCGATTCCGCCGTCGTCCGTCGCTCCTGCCTCCACGGCATCGTCGTTGCCGCCGCCGCCTGTTGCGACGTCACCGGTCTCCGCGGAGCCGCCACCGGTTTCTGTGGCGCCGCCGGTTCTTTCTCCGCCGGGTTTCCCGCCGCAAAAAACAACGTCGAGCACGCCTTTTCTGATCGGGTTGGCCGTAGGATTGTTGCTTTTCCTCATATTGTTGACGATGAGCGTGGTGGGATTCTGGTTCTTTTACGGTCGCGCCGCGCGGCTCCGGGCCGAACCCCGCAAAGAGTCTCCCCCGGTGGAGTCGGTCACGCCCGTCAAACCGTCGGCGCCCGTTGTTGAGCCGTCGCCCGCGACGGCCACCAACACTCCTGTTGTGCCGGCGCCGCCAATGGAGGAGACGCCTCCCAAGCCGGAACCGGTGAAACCGTCGCCCGCTGCAGTTCCACCGTCGGAACCGTCCTCGCCGCTCGTGCCCGCTCCCGTTCCTGTTCCTGCGCCGACCAATGTGGCGCCCACACCGGTTCCGGCGCCTGCGACGGAGAAACCGGCCCCAACTCCGGCTCCGGTTCCGCCGACGCCAACGCCCCCCGCAACAACGCCCGCACCCGTCGTGAAGCCGTCGGCGACGGCACCGACCGCCGTGGAGACGGCGAAACCTGTGGCGCCGTTTACAGGTGTGAAGCCGAATCCATACGATGGGCAGAATGTGTTGGTTTCGCAAAATCAGATTGACACGGTGGTGTTTGCGTATTTGCAGCGGCTGGGGATTCCGCCGGCCAGTCCGTGTTCGGACGCGGTGTTTGTGCGGCGGGCTTATCTGGATGTGATTGGGACGTTGCCGACGGCGGAGGAGGCGCGCGCGTTTATTGAGGACAAGAGTCCGAACAAGCGCGGTGTGTTGATAGACAAGCTTCTGGAGCGTGACGAATATGCGGAGTATTGGTCGTTGAAATGGTGCGACATTTTGCGGGTCAAGTCCGAGTTTCCCATCAACCTCTGGCCCAATGCCGTGCAGGCGTATCACCAGTGGATCCGCAACTGTCTGAAGGAAAACCGGCCGTATGACCAGTTCGTTCGCGACCTGCTCACCTCCAGCGGCAGCAATTTCCGCGAACCGCCCGTGAACTTTTATCGCGCCGTCCAAAGCAAGGACCCACAAACCCTGGCGCAAACGGTCGCGCTGACTTTCATGGGCGTGCGTGCCGAGAAATGGCCCAAGGAACAACTCAACGGCATGGCCGAGTTTTTCGCGCAGGTCGGATACAAATCCACCTCGGAATGGAAAGAGGAAATTGTCTATTACGATCCCGGCAAGGCCACCAACACGCCGACGGCCGTTTTCCCCGACGGCACCCGCGTGGAGCTTCCCATCGGTAAAGACCCGCGAATCATCTTCGCCAACTGGCTGATCCAACCGTCCAATCCCTGGTTTAACCGCAACATCGTCAACCGCATCTGGTACTGGCTGCTCGGCCGCGGCATCATCCACGAGCCGGACGACATCCGTCCCGACAACCCGCCAGTGATGCCGGAATTGTTGACGTTGTTGGAGCGCGAACTGGTGACCAACCGCTACGATCTGAAAGCCGTGTTCCGCCTGATCCTGAAATCGCGTACCTACCAGCTTTCCTCCGTCCCACGCACCAACGATCCGCGCGCCGAGGTCTATTTTGCCTTCTACCCCGTCCGCCGCCTGGAAGCCGAGGTGTTGATTGACGCCATCAACCAGATCACCGGTTCCACGGAAAAATACTCCAGCCCCATCCCGGAACCGTTCACCTTCATCCCCGAAAATGTCCGCTCCATCGCGCTGGCCGACGGCAGCATCAGCAGCCCGTTCCTCGAACTCTTTGGCCGCTCCTCCCGCGCCACCGGCATGGAAACTGAACGCAGCAACCGCCCCACGCCCGCCCAGCAATTGCACCTGCTCAATTCCAGCCACATCCTCCGCAAAATCGAGCAAAGCCCCAAACTCCGCGCCCTCATCCAACAGGGCAAAGGCAAATCCCGCAGCGTTGCCGACGCGCTTTACCTGACAATACTTTCGCGCTATCCTACAGAAGAAGAATGGCGTGTGATCTCGGCATACAACAAATCAGGCGACTGGAGCCAGCGAACCGGACTGGACGTGGCATGGGCACTCATCAACAGCGCCGAGTTCCAATGCCGCCATTAACCCAACATCATGAACAAGAGGAGTCCCAGCATGAACAACCCCATCTCCCGACGTGAAGCCATCCGCCGCGCCACGCTTGGCGTCGCCGGGTTGTCCTTCGCAAACACCCTCGCCTTCCGCTCCTGGGCCGCCACACCTGCCACTCAAACCACCGGCAAGGCCAAATCCGTCATCCAAATCTGGATGTGGGGCGGCCCCCCGCACCTCGACACCTTCGACCCCAAACCCGAAGCCGGCAACGACTACGCCGGCCCTCTGAAAGCCATCGAAACCAACGTCAAAGGCATCCGCATCTGCGAACTGTTGCCGCTGTTGGCCAAACAGGCCGACAAATACTGCCTCATCCGCAGCATGACCCACGGCAACAACGGCCACGAAACCGCCGCCTACATGGTCCAAACCGGCCGCAAAGCCGGCGAACGCGACATCTACCCTTGCATGGGAGCTGTCGTCTCCCTGTTCAAAGGCTACGACGCCGGTTACAAGGAATTGATCCCCCCGTATATCGTCCTCACCCAACCACAGGGACGTTTCCCCGAACAAGGTTTCCTGCCCGCCCGCTACAAACCATTCGCCACCGGCGGCGACCCCAACGCCCAGCGATTCCTCGTCGAAGGCATCGTCGCCCAGGGCATCACCGAACAACAACAAAAAGAACGCCGCGACCTGCTCACCTGCCTCAACACCCTCGAACACACCCTACCCGACAACCCCTCCCTCGCGGCGCTGGCCAAATCACAGGACGACGCCTACGACATGATCCTCGGCGACGGCGCCAAAGTGTTCGACCTCAGCACCGAAAAGAACGAGGTCCGCGACAACTACGGACGAACCACCTTCGGCCAGTCCTGCCTCATGGCGCGCCGCCTCGTCGAAAAAGGCGTCCCCTACGTCACCATCAACTACGGCGGCTGGGACACCCACAAGGATAACTTCCAGACCATGCGCCGCAAACTGCCCGAACTCGACAAGGGTCTGTCCACCCTCCTGCAGGAACTCTATGATCGCGGCCTGCTCCAAACCACCATCGTCTGCGCCTACGGCGAATTCGGGCGAACACCGAAAATTGACTGGCAGCCCCCGTGGAACGGCGGACGCGGCCACTACGGTAAAGTCTTCTCCGTTTTCCTGGCCGGTGGCGGTTTCAAGGGCGGCCAGGTGGTCGGTTCCTCCGACGCCAAAGGCGAAAACGTCCAGGAACGCCCCGTCTATCCGCAAGACCTCATCGGCAGCATCTACACGCAACTCGGCATTGACCTCAACGCGAAACTGCCCCACCCGCTCGGTGTTGACGCCCGGGTTCTGCCCGCCGCCAGCGAGGGCATCGGCGCCGCCGGTCTGCTCAAAGAAATCATGACGTGAAACGCCTCCGCTGGATCGCCTTGCTATTGACGATTGTGCCAGCGGCGCTGGCGCAACGCGAACCGCACGCCGCCTACGTGTACCCCGCCGGCGGACAGGTGGGTACAACGGTAGATGTCATCGTCGGCGGCCAAAACCTCTACGGCGCCACCAACGCCTACGTCTCCGGCCCCGGCGTAACGGCGGTGGTGCTTCCCTACGAGCCGCCGATCACGTTCCGGGAAGCCGACATGCTGCGCGAGCGAATGCAGGAGTTGCGCAAACAAGGAAATGCCGCCGCCATTCTCAAGGAGATTACCGAAATCCGCCGTAAACTCGCCGTCTTCGAGAAACGCCGTCAAAACCCCGCTCTCGGCGATTCCATTCCCGTGCGCATCAGCATTGCGCCGAACGCGCCGCCCGGCAACCGCGAGCTGCGTCTCGGTTCGTTCAACGCCCTGTCCAATCCGCTCGTGTTTCAAATCGGCCAACTCCCCGAGTTCCACGAGCCGGAATTCAAGGAGGAGGTTCGTCCCCTGCGCCGACAGACCGGCGACGGGCGCTCCACCAACACCAACGCTCCCGCCACCGTCATCACGTTACCCGCGACCGTCAACGGCCAAATCCTGCCCGGCGAAGTGGACCGCTTCAAGTTCAAGGCAAAACGGGGCGACCAATTGGTGATTGTCGTCAGCGCCCGCGAATTGATTCCGTATCTGGCCGACGCCGTGCCCGGTTGGTTCCAGGCGAAAGTGGTTCTTTACGACGCCAACGGCAAGGAACTGGCTTTCAATGACGATTACCAGTTCCATCCCGACCCCGTCCTGTTCTACAACATCCAAAAAGAAGGCGAATACATCCTCGAAATCAAAGACTCCCTCTACCGTGGCCGTGAGGATTTCGTTTATCGCATCGCGATTGGCGAACTGCCGTTTGTCTCCAACATCTTCCCTCTCGGTGGCCGGGCCGGTTCCCAAACCACCGTCGCCATCTGGGGCTGGAATCTGCCCGTCAAACAATACACCCTCAACCTGACCGGCGTCCCCCCCGGCGCCTACCCGTTTACCGTTCCCAACAAGGGACTGCTCTCCAATCGCGTATCGTTCCAGGTGGACACACTGCCGGAATGTTTTGCCCAACCCTCCTGCAACTCACCCACGAACGCCCAACACGTCACTCTTCCAATCATCGTAAACGGCCACATTGACAAACCCGGCGACATGGATGTTTTCCGCTTCGAAGGCAAGGCCGGCGACCAGATTGTTGCCGAGGTGTATGCTCGTCGCCTTGACTCGCCGCTGGACTCCGCCCTCAAACTCACCGACGCCACCGGCAAACAAATCGCCTTCAACGACGACCACGAAGACAAAGGCACCGGCTTGAACACCCACCATGCCGACTCCTATATCTTCGCCACCTTGCCCACCACCGGCACCTATTTCCTCTACCTGTGGGACACCCAGCAAAAAGGCGGCTGGGAATATTGCTACCGCCTTCGCATCAGTCCGCCTCGGCCCGACTTCGAGTTACGGGCCGTGCCGTCCAGTCTCTGCATCCGCCCTGGCGGTAGCGCCTCGCTGACCGTGTACACCCTGCGCCGCGACGGTTGCACCAACACCATCTCCCTTGCATTGAAAGACCCGCCGGAAGGCTACAAACTCAGTGCCGCCTCGCTGGTGGGAACACAGGACCAGGTCAAGGTCACCCTCTCCACCACCACCAAAGGAATCAAGGCCATCACCAACATCACCATTGAAGGACGCGCCAACATCCTCGGACGCGAAGTGGTTCATCCTGCCGTCCCGGCCGATGACATGATGCAGGCGTTTGCCTATCGCCATCTGGTCTGTGCCAGCGAACTGAAAGTCGCCATGGCGACCCCGCCGCCACGCCGGCCCGTGGAAAAAGTGGCGGAAACCAAAAAAACCGCGCCGACCACCGGTCCCTCCGTCAAGATCCCCGCCGGCGGCGTGGCTCGTGTCCAGGTAAAACTGCCCACCACCACCTACACGGGCAAACTCCAACTTGAACTGGAAGAGCCTCCCGAAGGCGTTGTCATCCAGAGTTTCACAACGCTCCGGGACAGCGTGGAAATCGCTCTCCGCGCCGATCCGACCAAGATCAAACCCGGACAAAAAGGCGCGCTCACCGTCAACGCTTTTGCGGAACGAACCAACGTCAAACCCGCCGAAGCCAAACAGCAGCGCGCACGGCTGGGCGCGTTGCCTCCCATTCAGTTCGAAATCGTCGCCCAATAACCGGAACAAACAGGGCAAACTTTCAGCCTGTCATGCTTCCCGACGAGCGACCAGAATGTTTTCCCCACAGAGAACGCATCTGAGACTGTCACCCTGACGGCAAGGGCGCGATGCCTGTTGTGCCGTGTCGTCGGGAAATCCGGACTTCGGCGGGGTACCCCGAAACGACACGGGGCATCGCGCCCTACAAATCAAGAGTGGCAGTGCGCAAGATGCGCCCCGTGCGGATTGGGCCGCAGAAAAAAACTGGCGTTCGTTTCAATGTTCCGATAAACTCCGGGCGTGGGGCCATGAAACGGGAGATTCAACTGCTCGTCTTCCGTGTGGGTGGGTGGCGGCTGGGGTTGCGACTGCCCGTGGCGCACCGTGTCATCTGGGCTGTGGAAGTAACCCCTTTGCCGGGGGCACCTGACAATGTTCTCGGTGTCATTAACGCGCAGGGAAAACTGATTCCAGTTTTTGATCTGCGAAAACAACTGCGTCTGCCGCCGCGGGAGATGGAAACGAGCGATCGGATGATCCTCGCCGAATCGCGTCGCCGCACAGTGGCGCTGGTGGCCGACTCGGTGGAGGGAGTGTCAACGCTCGCGGAGGAGCGTTTTGTGGGCGCGGAGAACGTCCTGCCCGACCTGCCTCATCTGGAGGGAATCTTGAAACTTCCCGACGGACTGGTGTTGATCGAGGACCTCGATCGGTTCCTGTCGCTAAAGGAAGAACAAACCCTGGAGGCCGCCATGTGCCGCGCATGACCCCCTCGCTTCCTCCATCATTGCTGGAGCAGTTCAGCGACTTTGTCGCTGCCCGTTTGGGGTTGTATTTCCCACCGCCGCGTCACGGGGACCTGGAACGCGGCGCCCGCGCGGCGGCCAGAGAGTTCGGCGCCGCCAACGTGGAAGATTGGGTCCGATGGTTGATGTCCACTCCCCTGACTCATCGGCAGATTGACATCCTGGCCGGCAACCTGACCGTCGGCGAAACCTATTTCTTTCGAGAGCCGCGCGTGTTCGATGTTCTGGAAAACCGGATTCTGCCCGAATGGGTTGCCGCTCGCCGAGGCGGAGAACAGCGGCTTCGCATCTGGAGTGCCGGTTGCTGCACGGGGGAGGAACCCTACTCACTGGCCATCGTGTTGCGGCGAGCGATCCCGGACATCGAGCGTTGGACGGTGACCATTCTGGCAACGGACCTGAACCCCCTTTTCCTGCGCAAAGCCGCGGCCGGCCAGTTCGGCGAATGGTCGTTCCGCGATGTGCCCTCGTGGTTGAAGACACAGTATTTTATCCGCACCAACACCGGTCAGTACGCGATCCGTCCCGACATCAGGAAGATGGTCACCTTTGAGCAACAAAACCTGGTGGAAGACTCGTTTCCCTCGCTGGTCAGCGACACCAACGCGATGGATGTGATTTTCTGTCGCAACGTCCTGATGTACTTCCCACCGGCCACTGCCGTCCGCGTGGCGGACAAACTCGCCCGTTGTCTGGTGGACAATGGCTGGCTCGTGTTGGGCGCCTGCGAGGGAATCCAGACACCGCCCGACGGGTGCGAGGCGGTTCAATTTGCCGACACCATCCTGTTCCGCAAAAAACCGCCTGCCACGTCGTCGCCGCCGTCAACGGCAGCAGCGTTTGAGACGGGCGTTCTTCCGTCGCAGCGCCCCGGCACCGGAGCGGCCAATCAAATGCTGATGCCACGCGCTCAACAGCCGTCTGCCGAGGAGGCCATACGGCGGGCGCGCCTCCTGGCCAACGAAGGCCGTCTGGCGGAAGCGCTGGCGGCTGCCGAGGAAGCCATTGCCGCCGACAAGGTCAATCCCTTTGGCTACTATCTGCGGGCCACGATTCTGCACGAACAAAACGCGCTGGAAACCGCCCGTCGTTCCTTCCAACAGGCGTTGTTTCTGGATCCGAACTTCGTGTTGGCGCATTTTGCGCTGGGCAATCTCGCGCTACAACGGGGTCGCCCCGCCGAGGCCGAGAGACATTTCCAAAACACGCTTCGTCTGCTGCGGGCGCTTTCTCCGACCGCCATTGTGCCCGAATCAGAAGGGCTGACAGCGCAACGGCTGGCGGAAATCGTCGAGGCCGCCATGGAAACGGAGGCGGTTCTGTGAACGAGCAAACCCAACGCATCCTCCACGAGCGGGCGCTGGCACTGGCCCGTGAACCGGCCCGAACCGAGCCGTCCGAAGCGATGCTGGAGGTGGTGGAATTTCTGCTGGGCGCCGAACACTACGCCGTCGAAACGGCGGCGGTGCGGGAGACACAGCCGTTGAAAGACTTGACGCCGTTGCCGTGCGCGCCGTCGTTCCTGGCAGGCGTCGTCAATATTCGTGGACGCATTCTCGCGGTGGTGGACCTGAAACGGCTGTTTGAGGTGCCGGCGTCCACTGTTGCCAGGGCGCCGAAGATCATCATTCTCCACGGCAGCGACTCGGAGTTCGGTCTACTGGCTGACGAGGTGTTGGGAACGCGAAAGCTGTCCCGAAACGCCTTGCAACCGTCGTTACCCACACTGGGTGGTATCCGGGCCGAATACCTCAAAGGCGTGACCGGTGAGCGGCTGGTGCTGCTCGATGCCGAACGGCTGTTGTCGGACGAAAAACTGGTCGTGAACGAGGAGGTTGGATGACATGAAATGGCCTGCTCAAAACATTCTGTTCGGTCTTGTGTTGGCGGCAGCGGTGGTGGGTAGTCAGGTTTCTTGCGGGAAACGTCCGCCGCCGGTCGAGCCGGCGTCGGCGCCGGTGGAGGCGGCGCCGGCGCTGAGCAATGAGGTGGAACGGCTGTTGCAGAAAAAGATGGAGTTGGTGGCGGCGCTGGTGAGCGAACCGGTGATTTTGGAGGCCGTGCGCGAGGCCAACCGCAAGAACACGGGGCTGACGATGGCGCAAATTCAGGAACTGGACCGGAAATGGATGCAGACACCCGGTGTGGACGAGTTCATGCGCGGTTTCATGACCAATCCCGCGGCGATGCGGTTGCTGGAGTTCCAGAAGATCCACGCCGAGTTTGGCGAAATCTTCGTGACCGATGGACGGGGTCTGAACGTGGCCCAGACCAACAAGACCAGTGATTATTACCAGGCCGACGAAGAGTGGTGGGGTGTGGCTTTTGCCGGTGGCAGGGGGAAATCCTACCACGGCAAGATCGAGTACGACGAAAGCTCCCGCACGCGGGCCATTTCGGTGTATGTGCCCGTGATGGATCAGGGAGCGGCCATTGGCGTGTGCAAAGCGGTGGTGAGCATGGACGCGCTGGGCCGGGAGTTGTGACACATCATGAAACGCACGGTTACCCATGGTCTTCGGGCCAAAATGATGCTGGGGCTGGTGTTGATCGCTGTGCCGGTGGTGGCTAGCGGCGTGTTTGCCGTGCTGGAAGCGCGTTGGCGGGGCCAACTGTTTGACGCGATGTGGTCGCAGAACGTGGCGATTACCACCGCCGCGCATCAGGGCATGGCGGCGTCGCGTACCGCCCGGTTGCAGTTGCAGGACGCGGTGTTGCTTCCGGATGAAAGTGGCCCGGAAAAAATCGAGCAATGCGACCGGCGGTTGGGCGAGGCGGAGCTGAGCATCCGCATGTTCGTCGAGTTTCTCACGTGGGGGTCGGAAAGCGACGCCTTCAAGGGCGTCATGGACGGCGCGGTGTACGCGGAATGGACCCGACAGGGCTGGCATCAGAAACTGTCTTTGCGGGAGGTGCCGGACCAGGTCCGCGAGTTGGCCGGGCAAACAAGCCTGTATTTTGTCGCTTTTTTCAAGAACGCCCACGAAGCGCTGGCCCGCCAACGCGACGCCTTCCGGCAACAGGCGAGCGGCGAGACCGCCCGTGCCCAGGAACTTGCCGCGGCGGCCCGGCGCGCCGCCGACCGCGCAATGCGTTACCAGGCGCTCGGCAACCAGAACCTCAACGACATGGTCATTGCCGTTGATGCGCTTACCGAGCGCTCGCGCCGGAACGTGCGCGAAGCCCACGAGCGTCGTCTCCGATACCTGGCCGCCGTGGATGCCGGACTGTTGGCGGCAGCGATGATGGTCGCCTGGGTTTTCGCCCACCGCGTTCTGGTGCGGCCGGTGTTGACATTGGCCGGCGCGGTCGAACGGATCGCCACCGAGAAAAATTATGCGCAGCGCGCGCCGAAGTTGACCCGCGACGAACTCGGCCTGCTCACCGATGCGCTCAACGAATTGTTGGCCGAAATCGAGTCCGGCCAGCGCGCCCTGCAGGAAGCCAACCGTTCCCTGCAGGCGCAGGCCGCCCAAATCGCCGAGAGCGTGATCGTCCTGGGATCGTCGGCTCGTCAAATCCTCGAAGCCAGCACCCGTCTGGTGGCCAGCGCCACGGAGACGGCCACCGCGGTGAGCCAGACCAGCGCGACGGTCGAAGAAGTCCGCCAGACCGCGCAACTTTCCAGCGAGAAAGCCCAGGCGGTTGCTGTCAGCGCCCAGGAAACCGTGGAAGTCTCGAAGGGGGGGCGCAGGTCCGTCGAAGAAACCATCGAAGGGATGAAACGCATTCGGCAACAGATGGACGCGATTGCCGACAGCATGATGCGGCTCAGCGAACAGGCACAGGTCATCGGCCAGATCATCGCCACGGTGGACGACCTCGCCGCGCAATCCAATCTGCTGGCCGTCAACGCCGCCATCGAGGCGGCCAAGGCCGGCGAGCAGGGCAAAGGCTTTGCCGTGGTTGCCCAGGAGATCAAAAATCTCGCCGAGCAATCCAAACAGGCCACCGTGCAGGTGCGAGCCATTCTCAATGAGATTCAAAAGGCCACCGCCAAAGCCATCCTGGTCACCGAACAGGGCAGCAAAGCCGTCGAAGCCGGCACGGAACGCTCCACCCAGGCGGCCACCTCGATCGAGACGCTGGCCGCCAGCGTTGTCAATTCGGCGCAGGCGGCCACACAGATCGCGGCCTCCAGCCGGCAACAGTTGGTGGGCGTGGACCAGGTGGCCGCAGCCATGGCGAGCATCAAGGAAGCGACCGCGCAAAACGCCGCCAGCGCCAGACAACTGGAAACGTTTGGTCGCCATTTGAACGAATTGGGTGAAAAACTGAAGGAATTGGTCGAACGCTACAAGACGTAAGAGGCTTCCCAAACCAAAAGGGGGGAACAAGGCCATGAAAAACAAAAGCGCCGCAAGACCAGGATCCCGCCTCACTGTGGCGCTGACGCTGGTGTTGGCAACAGCCTCTCCAAGGGCCGAGGCCGAGACCAATGCCGTGACAACCACAGCGCAACCCGCTGGCGAATGGAAACGGATGAGCCTGGAAGAATTGATGAGCATCCAGGTCCAGGATGTCAGTACCGCCTCGAAACGCACCGAAAAAGCCACTGCCGCGCCCGGCACCGTCATCGTCGTCACCGCGCAGGAGATCAAACTGCGCGGCTACCGGTTCCTTCACGAAGTGCTGCGCGACCTGCCCGGCATGGAAACCGCCCCGATGTATTTCAGCGAAATCGGCACCCAGGTCCCCGTCCGCGGCGTCGTCGGCAACAACAAAATCATCGTGCTGGTCAACGGGATGCGCGTCAACCCGCCCGGCGGTGAGAACTTCCCGTTCCGCAGCGATTTCAGTATCCGCGATGCCGAACAGATCGAGGTGATCTACGGCGCCGCCTCGACGTTGTACGGACAGGACGCCATCAGCGCCGTCATCAACATCAAAACCCGTCGGCCTGGCGACACCCCCAACGGCGTTGTCGGCGCCGACGGCGGTCTGCACGCCGAGCGCGATGTTTGGGCTTCGTTTGGCGACACGTTTGGCGCGCAGAAAAACATTCGGTTGCTCGGTTATCTCTCCTACCACGACTCCGACATGATGCCGACCGACAAGGATTACCCGCGTTACTGGGCCGATTACCGCGCCATCGCCGTCAACGCGAATCCGCCGGGGCTGGAACAAACGCCGTCCCGCGAGGATTTCGGGCTGAACCTGTTCGCGCGGCTGGAAGTCGGCGACTGGGCGTCGCTGCAGGTCTGGCATCGGCAATCGGAACGGAGCAGTTCTGAGGGTGGCTATGGTTTTGTCGAAGACGGTCGGCTGATTTCCGTTCTGCATTATCTTCCCGAAGCTCGATGGGGCGACATGTCCACCGTGGCCGAGGGTAAAATCACCCTGCCCATCGGCGACTCCGCAAAACTCGATTCCACCCTCACCTATAACCGCTACGAGATTGATCCCACCACCCGCTACGTCTGGTGGTATACCAGCGGCAGCGCGACCAACTTTTTTTTCGACGATTACAAGTACGGCATCGGCCAGGGATTGACCATCGAGGAAACCCTGCACTGGGAAATCATGCCTAAACTCAATCTGCTGGCCGGGTTCTCCGCCGGCCTCTACGACGTGATTCCCAAATCCACCGTCCCCGGCGGCGCCGACCCGGACGGTGATGTGATTGCGCAGGGCGGTTTCTGGGAATACTACACGAGCTACGGCGACACCAATTCCCTGCAACGAATTCCGCGCGTGGTCCGCACCTGTTACCAGACCTACGCCGGTTATTTGGAACTGGGCTGGCAGATGCTGGAAAAACTCCGCTTGATCGCCGGTACCCGCGTCACAAAAGACACCCGTTTCAGCGAACTGCCCATCACGCCGCGCGCCGCGCTGGTGTACGATGTGACCAGGGAGTTGACCGCGAAATACATTTTCACAAAAGCCTACGTCGCGCCTGCGCCGTATTTCGCCAACGCCACCTACGACAACGGAACCGTGTTGGCGACCTCCAACCCCGATATCGGCCCCGAAAAATCCATGACCCACGAACTTAACCTGACATACAACCGGAAAAACTTCCTGATCGGCATCAGCGGTTATTACGGCACCCAGGACAACCTGATCCTCATCTCCGACCGCGCCGCTCCTCAGAACATCATCACCAACGTCTGGGTCGGCCCCACCGCCACCGATCCGCGTTTGCTCGCGCACTCCGCCAACGGCGGCAGCAGCGAACGAATCGGCGTGGATGTGTACGGACGAGCCACGTTCGGCCCGGTCAGTCCGTGGGCTTCCTATTCCTATGTGGATTTCCACGAGGAACTGGGCAGCGTCACGACCGGTTTACAAGGCATCTCGCGCCACAATGCCCGGCTCGGCGCCACCTGGGCGATTACGCCCCGGTTGTTCGTCACGCCGAGCCTGGTCATCCGTTCCACACCCAAAAATGTTTTCCCGGGCACCCTCGCCAGCGAACTGGACAACCCGCTGGAAATGAACCTCTACCTGCTCTGGAATGTGTCCAAACATGTGGACCTGTTTGCCGACCTCCGCAACATCACCGACAACCGAACCGCCCTCGGCGGCATCGCCGGGGTGGCGTATCCGCAGGAGTCTTTCCGCGGCGTGTTCGGCGTGCGAATCAACTACTGACGAGGAAGGAGACCCCATGGAATACCGTCCCGGAAAATACGCCGCTGCCGCCGCCATCCTCGCTGCCGTCGTGTTGGCCGCCGCAACGAGCGCGCCGTCGCAGCAGCCGACCACGAAAGAATACATGGTCAAGGCAACCTGCCTGTTCAATTTCGCGCTGTTCGTCGAATGGCCCAGCAACGCTTTCGCGGATGCCGTCGCGCCGATTGCCATCGGGGTGCTCGGTGACGACGAGTTTGGCCCGTTCCTCGACCAGCTCATCCGGGGGGAAACCGTCAAGAACCGTCCCCTGACGGTGAAACGCTCACGTTCAGTCGAAGACTTGAAAGGTTGCCACATCCTGTTCATCAGCCGCTCCGAGAAACCGCGGCAAACTCAAATCCTGGCCCGATTGCGGGACGAAAACATCCTGATTGTGGGGGAAACCGAAGGTTTCACGTTGCAGGGCGGCGTCATCCGTTTCTATCTGCACGAGGGCACGGTGCGATTCGAAATCAATCCCCAGGCCGCCGAACGCAGAGGCCTGAAAATCAGCGCCCAACTGCTGCGGCTGGGCAGGATTATCCAAAATGAAACCGCCACGACGCAAGGAGGCGCTCCATGATCCGGTTCAAAGACATCCCGATCCAACAAAAAGTGACGCTGGTCATGCTGTTGGCCAGCGCCTCCGCGCTGCTGCTGACCTGCGTGGCGTTTGTCGGTTACGAACGGGTTACATTCCGCCGCGCCCTGGTGCGTGACCTGACGGCGCTGGCCGATGTGGTCGGACAAAATTGCACCGCCGCCATCCAGTTCAAGAGCGAAACGGATGCCGCGAACACCCTCCGAGCGTTGCAGGCCAACCCCAGCGTGACGGCTGCCGCCGTGTACACCAGGGACGGCACTCGTTTCGCGATCTACGCCCGTCCCGACAACCCGTCGGTTCTGCCGGCGACGCCGCAAGCGGAGGGACACCGCTTTGAACGGGACCGGCTCGTGTTGTTTCGGCCGCTTTTGCTCGACTCAAAACGCATTGGTACCATTGGCCTTCAAGCCAGCCTCCAGGAACTCCACGACCGGATGCGCACCTACGGGGGAATCGTCGTTCTGGTGTTCGTATGCGCCGCCCTGCTGGCGGTGGTGATCTCATACCCGTTACAGCGAATGATCTCCCGTCCCATCCTCGGCCTGGCCGAGACCGCCCGCATCGTCAAGGAACAACGCAATTACTCGTTGCGCGCCCCTTCCCTGGGCCACGACGAAATCGGCCTGCTAACGGATTCCTTCAACCAGATGCTCCATGACATCGAGACCAGCCAGAGCGCCCTCCAAGAGGCCAACCGCTCCCTGCAAGCCCAGAGCGACCAGCTCATTAACACCGCCGCCATCCTCGGTTCCTCCTCGCAACAAATCCTCTCCCTGAGCACCCAGGTCGCCGCCGCCGCCACCGAATCGGCTACCGCCGTTGCCCAGACATCGGCCACCGTCGAAGAACTCCGCCAGACCGCGCAGGTCTCCAATCAGAAAGCCGTCGCCGTCTCCGCCCGTGCCCAGCAGACCGAGCAAATCTCCCAGCGCGGCCGCCAATCCACCGAGGAAACCCTGGCCGGCATGAACCGCATCCGTCAACAAATGGAATCCATTGCCGAAAGCATGGTCCGTCTCAGCGAACAAACCCACGCCATCGGCCAGATTATCGCCACCGTCGAAGACCTCGCCGCCCAGTCCAACCTGCTCGCTGTCAACGCCGCCATCGAGGCCGCCAAAGCCGGCGAGCAGGGCAAGGGTTTCAGCGTCGTCGCCCAGGAAGTCCGCAATCTGGCCGACCAATCCAAACAGGCCACCGCCCAGGTCCGCGGCATCCTCAACGACATCCAAAAAGCCACCAGTGCCGCTGTCATGGCCACCGAACAGGGCACCCACGCCGTCGAGGCCGGCCTCAAACAATCCATCGAAGCTGGCGATGCCATCCAGTTGTTGAGCAAGAGCGTCACCGAATCCGCGCAGGCCGCCACCCAGATTGCCGCCTCCAGCCAGCAACAACTGGCCGGCATGGAACAGGTCGTCGCCGCCATGGAAAACATCAAAAACGCCAGCAACCAAAACGTCGTCGGCGCCCGCCAACTGGAAACCGCCGCCCAACACCTCAACGAGGTCGGGCAGAAACTGAAAGCGGTCTTCGAACAACACAAAACCCGCGTCCTGTCCTCATGAACCCGCAGGAAACCGAATTCCTAAAACAGCTTCGAGCCGCTTTCCAGGTCGAAGCCCAGGAACATCTCCAAGCCATGACCGACGGGCTGCTCCATCTCGAAAAACTTTCCCCCGCCGAACAACCATCGGTCATTGAGGACATTTATCGCAATGCCCACAGCCTCAAAGGCGCCGCCCGCGCGGTCAGTCTGCCCGACATCGAGCATGTCTGCCAGTCGTTGGAAAACCTGTTTGCCGCATGGAAACGGCAACCTCAACCGCCCGAACCGAGCCAGCGCGACATCGCGCAGCGCGCGCTCGACCTCATTGCCGATCTCCTGGTCGGCCCGGTGGCGCCGGAGCGTCTGGCCGATGTCGTGGAACAACTCCAGCCCCCGAAGAGTGGCCCTGTTTCTATGCCGCCACCTCCGCCGTCGTCTGCCGCGTCGGCAGCGGCAGCGCCAGCGCCGTCGGTAGCGCCTGTTTCTTCGCTGGCGGCGGCTGCGGCGACCACTGGTACGGTGCGCGTGGCGACGGCCAAACTGGAGGCGGTGTTGTTCAAGGCGGAGGAATTGTTGAACGCGCGTCTGGCTGCCGGGCAGCGGGCGACGGAGTTGCGCGAGATCAGCGCCACCTTTGATGAATGGCGGAAAGAATGGCGGCGCGTGACCGCGCAAAGTCGGGCGTTGCGGAAAGAACAGCCCGAACTGGCCGGGTTCCTTGATTGGAACGCGGTTTGCGTTCAGTCGCTGGAACATCGGTTGAGCGGGTTGTTGGCCGCTGCGGACCGGGATCATCACGCGCTGGACAAGATGGTGGGTGAGTTGCTGGAAGACGCCAAGAAACTTGCCATGCTTCCGTTTGCGACGTTGTTTGCGTTGCTTCCCAAACTGGTTCACGATCTCTGCCGCGACCAGGGCAAGGAAGCCGATCTCGTGCTCCAGGGCGGCGACATCGAGATAGACAAGCGCATCCTCGATGAATTGAAGGACCCACTGATCCATCTGGTCCGCAACTGCGTGGATCACGGCATCGAACTGCCCGCCACTCGCGCGACGCGCGGCAAACCGGCCCGCGGCGTCATCACCGTCGCTGTCACCCAGCACGAGGGCGACAAGGTGGAGGTGTTGATTCGCGATGACGGCGCCGGGGTGGATGTGGAACGGCTCAAAGCCGCCGCCGTGGAGCAGGGGTTGCTCTCTGCCGAAAAGGCGCAGGCCCTGGACGACGACGCGGCGCTGCGTTTGATGTTTCAATCGGGTGTTTCCACCAGCCCGGTGGTGACGGAGATTTCCGGGCGCGGTCTGGGGCTGGCGATTGTGCGCGAGGCGGTGGACAAACTCAATGGCAGTCTCGCCGTGGAAAGCGCACCGGGCGTCGGTATGACGCTGCGAATGGTGCTGCCGCCGACGCTGGCCACGTTGCGCGGGATTCTCGTGCGAACAGCGGGTCGGGTATTTGTCATCCCCACGGCTCACGTGGAGCGGGTAACCCGGATCAAGGCGACCGACATCCGCACCGTCGAAAACCGGGAGACCATTTCCTTGAGCGGGCAGGCCGTCGCGCTGGCCCGTCTCGATGTCGTACTCGAACTGGCCGCCGGCAACGGTCGCGGGGAATACCTGCCGGTGATCGTGCTCGGCGCGGCGAACCGTCGGATTGCTTTTGCCGTGGACGAGGTGTTGCACGAGGAGGAGGTGCTGGTGAAACGTTTCCGTCGCCCGTTGGTGCGGGTGCGCAATGTCAGCGGTGTCACTCTGCTCGGCTCCGGGCGGGTGGTGCCGATTCTCAACGCGAGCGATCTGTTGAAATCGGCGTTGCGAACGGGCGGGCCGGCGCCGGTGGTTGTTCCCCAAAAAGAGATACGCCCTCGAACCGTGTTGGTGGTGGAGGATTCGATCACGGCGCGGATGCTGGTGAAAAACATCCTCGAATCGGCTGGTTACCGGGTCAAAACCGCCGTGGACGGCGTGGATGCCTGGACGATGTTGAAGAGCCAGCCGTTTGACGCGGTGGTGTCGGACGTGGACATGCCGCGGATGAACGGGTTTGACCTGACGGCAAAGATTCGCGCCGACAAAGCGCTGGCGGAGTTGCCGGTGGTGTTGCTGACGGCGCTGGCGTCGCGCGAGGACCGTGAGCGCGGCGTCGAAGCCGGCGCGACGGCGTACCTGGTGAAAAGCAGTTTTGATCAGAGCAATTTGCTGGATATCTTACAGCGGGTGGTGTGAACGATGGGCGAGAAGAAAATCGGTGTGCTGGTGGTGGAAGATTCTCCGGTGGTCCAACTGCTGCTGGTGCATCTGTTGAACTCCGACCCGCGCTTGGAAGTCGTCGGCACGGCCGCCAGCGGCGAGGAAGCGTTGGAACGGTTGCCTCGCTGTCGTCCGCAGGTGGTGTTGATGGACGTGCATTTGCCGAAGATGAACGGGCTGGAAACCACCCGCCAGATCATGGAAACGGACCCGCTCCCCATCGTCGTCACCAGCGCCTCGCTCAAGAGCGACGAGGTGGCCATGAGCTTTCAGGCGGTCGAGGCGGGCGCGCTGGCATTTGTCGAGAAACCGGTCGGCCCGGCGGATCCGCGTTTCGAGGAGATGTCCCGTCGCCTGTTGGAAACGGTGCGGCTGATGTCGGAAGTCAAGGTTGTCAAACGCAACCGGCTCTTTCGTCGGCCGGCGACGGAAGCGCCGCCCGTTGTCTGCCAGCCGGTTCATGCGATCGCCATCGGCGCCTCGACGGGCGGCCCGCCCGTGTTGCGGACGATTCTGGGCGGGTTGCCAAAAGATTTTCCGGTGCCGGTGTTGATCGTGCAGCACATTGCTGCCGGGTTTCTGCGCGGGTTAGTGGACTGGCTTTGTCAGGCGAGCGCTTTCCCGGTGCAGGTGGCCGCCGATGGCGAGCCGGTGGTGGGGGGTCGGGCGTACGTGGCGCCGGACGGCGCGCACATGGGCGTGAGCGAGAGTCGTCGGATTGTTCTCAGCCACGATCCGCCCGAAGGCGGGTTGCGGCCGTCGGTCGCGCATCTGTTCCGATCCGTCCGTTCGGTTTATGGCCGTCGGACGGCGGCTGTTCTGTTGACCGGTATGGGGTGCGATGGCGCCAATGAACTGAAAGCACTGCGCGATGTCGGTGCGATCACATTTGCGCAGGATGCTGAAAGCTCGGTGGTGCATGGTATGCCCGGCGAAGCCATTCGTCTCGATGCTGCGATGTATGTGTTGCCGCCCGAACGGATCGCGGCCGCGCTGGCCGGTCTGGTTGGTTCTTCGCGGAGGGCCGCATGACGTTGGAGCCTGTTCACATCCTGTTGGTCGAAGACAATCCGCTGGACGCTGCCGTGGCCAACCGGATGTTGGACATGCTCGGCGCGGAGTTGCCGGTCACGCCGACCCATGTTGTCAACGCCGAGAAAGCTTTCGAGGAGATGGCGCGCGCCCACTACGATCTCATGCTGTTGGATTACCAGTTGCCCGGCGTCAACGGCATCGAAGTGCTTCACCGCATTCACGGCCTGCCTCGGGACCGCCAGCCGGCGGTGATTATGATGACCGCCAGCGGCAGCGAGGCCGTGGCGGTCGAGGCGATGAAACAGGGAGCGAAAGATTACCTCGTGAAAGGGGCGTTGGACGTGCCCTCCTTGCGACGCGCGATCACCAGCGCGTTGATTCAAAAACAGCTTGAGACCGAGGTGGCCCGCTACAATGAGCAAATGGCGATGGACCTAAAGATGGCCCGCGAACTTCAGTTCGCCCTGTTGCCGCATCGTTTCCCCGTGTTTCCGCCGAAGGCGACCCCGGAACGTTCCCTGCTGAAGTTTTATCCCGTCTATATCCCGGCAACAACGTTGGCGGGTGATTTTTTTGATGTGTTTGCGCTTTCCGATCACGAGGCCGGCGTGTTGATTTGCGATGTAATGGGACACGGCGTGCGCGCCGCGCTGGTCACCGCCATGATGTCGGTGCTCGAGGGACGCGACCGCGCCGCGGCGGCAGCGGAGCCGGGGTTGTTCCTGCAAAAACTCAATGCCGGTCTGTTGGAGATTCTCCAACACACCGATCAGCTTTTGTTGACCACCGCGTTCTATCTGGTTGTGGATCTGCGGCGGGGCGAATTGCGCTGCGCCGACGCCGGTCATCCGCGTCCGTTCCATCTCCGGGGTAGGACGGGTCGGGTAGAGCGGATTCATTGTGCCGCCGGTGCCGTGTTGGGGCTGACGGAGGGGACGTATCCGACGACAACCATTTCGGTGGAGGAGGGTGACCTGCTGGTGTTGTTCACCGACGGGGTGTTCGAGGTGGCCGATGAAAACGGACGGGAATACGGCGAGGAGCGTCTGCAGGCGGCGTTGCAGCGACGGGCGGCTCTGCCGCCTGCGCCACTGTTTGCGGAGACGCTCGACGAGGCGCGTGCCTTCTCGGCCACGAAAGAGTTCAATGACGATGTTTGTCTGTTGGGAATCGAAATAGGAGGATTTGCCCGTGAGTGAGCTGGTGGCGGTGGATTCTCAGGTGGTGGAGAAGTTGCTCGCGCTTGGCGGCCCGGAGTTTGCGCGGCAGATGTTCGACCTGTTTTTCCAGTACGCTCCGGAGAAAATCGCCCAGGCTCATGGTGCCGCGGCGGCCGGTGATTGGGAAGGCGTGGAGATGGCTGTTCATCCGCTCAAATCCAGCGCCGGCCATGTCGGGGCCTGTCGGCTTCAGGCGCTGGCCCGTCAGATCGAGGGACTTGCCCGCGCACGTCAGGGGGAAACGATTCCGGCGCTGTTGAAGGAATTGGATGATGCCTATGCGCAGGTCAAACCGTTGCTGGAACAGATACGCCAAAACATGAAGTGATCCGCCGCCAACGCCGCCCGCGCTACTGCGCGGCCTCGCATTCGGTCATCTTCTCGTCGTAAAACTCGTCGGTAATCAACCCCTCTTCGTAGAGGCGTTTCAGTTCGCGGACGCGCCCGGCGATCTGTTGTTTGGTGAACTTGCCTTTCGTGGCCGAGGCAACCGTTGTCGCGTTGGTATCGGTCTTGCCCGTTGTCGCGGCAACGGTGACCGGCGCCGGTTTTGCGGCAGTCGTGTTCGCGGGACGCGGTGGTGGCACTCGTTTGGCCGGCAACTGATAGGTGGGGTCGTACACGAGCACCTTGTACTCTTGGGCGGGCACCAGGTGGCGCCACAAGAACGCTTGCATCCGGTCTTCGGCCGCCACGGCTTCGCGGACGATTTCTTCCTCGCCGACTTTGGCGCGGCCTTCGATGAGGAGGTTGACGGGTGTTTCGGTTTTCAGCAGGTCGGTCTTGAAGGTGATGCGTCCGACGGCCTGTGTTTTGCCGATGGAGGCGGGCGCGGCGGTGAATCCCGTCGGAGGATTTTTCAGGCCGAGCTGAATCGGGCCGGTGAAACCGTCCTTGTAGAGGACATAGACATTGGCGGTGGCGGTGGATTTGCTGCGGAGGTTGGCGTAGGAGGGGACCACGCGCAGTTCAAAGCCGGGGCGCGGGGCGCTGATGCGCAAGCGGTAGGCGTATTCTTCGCCGCCCTGACGGGCGGTATCGCCGATGTGAACGTAGTAGGAGCCGTCGGCCGGCAGTTTTACTTGGAAATAGGAATCCGCGTGGTGGGTGTTCAGTCCCGAGGCGAGGTCTTCGTTGTCATCGTTGAAGGCCACCACATTGCCCTTGGCATCGGTAAGTTTGATGATCGAGTCCAACGGTGAATCGAGGCGTCGGGCGTACACTTCGACCGTTACCGTGTCGTTGGCTTTGCCCTGGAACTGGAACACATCCCAGTCATCCTTCTTGTTGATGCGTCCGTTGATGATGACCGGCAGAGTGATTTTTTCCGCCTGGGACGGTGTGTCGTTGGGTTCCTTTTCCAAATGTTCCGGCAATGTGTCCAGTGCGAACGGCACCCGGTTGGAGATGATTCCTTTGCGGTTCGTTGCCGCGATAAGATGGACTCCCGCCGGGGCGTCTTTGGGCGGTGGATTTAATACAGCATCTTGGAGGTTCCAGCCTTGCATCTGGATCGAGACCGGTTCGCCGACGCGGGCGCCCAACGGGAAGATGCTGGTGATAAAGGGCATTTCGCCCACGGTGATCCGATAGACGAAATCCTCGCGGCCACGGTAAATGCTGTCGCGAATGACCAACACATATTCGCCGTCCCTGGGCACCTCGTAGAGAATGACAGGATCGGGTTTGAAACGATAATCGTCGTCGTAAGCCACTTCCCTGCCGTTGGCGTCGTAAAGGGCGATGACCGGCTGGAACCAGCCCGGAACGGCGTCGGCAATGTACGGAATCAGTTGCCGCGCGAGTGTGGTGATGGCGAGGCGCTGGCCTTTACGGGCGGCGAAACGATAGCTGTTGACCTCGCCGGAGGCGATCTGGCCGTTGAGGACGCACGGCAAGGTGACGTGATCTTCGGCCTCCTCCGGCGGTCGTTTGCGGAGGGCCTGGGCTTCTTTGCCGAGCACCTGGAGCGTGGCGGTCTTCATCGGTTTTCGCGTGAATTCAGGCACCTGACCGACATGAAACCGGAGCGGATTGGATACCCCGGTCAATGTGACCAAACGCAGTTCGCGCTCGCCCGGAGGAGCGTCCGGCGCAATTGTGACTTCGACAATGACAAGGGTGGCGATGGAGGCGCAGGCGGGAGTCTGAACCCGTTCGCTGAGCCGTTTCTCGATGCGGGCAATCATTTCTTCCCGTTCGGAGGTCCCCGTGGATGGTCGCGCTTGTTTACCCGTGTCGGCGGCGGCCATCATGGTCATGGTCATTTCCGACGCCATCATGGGAGTGGTGGAAGCGGTCTCGCCGGTTTTCCTGGCGCGTTTCAGTTTTTGCAATTGTTCCCTAACAAGCTGTTCTTCCTGGTTGTTCAGGGGGCGCAGGTATTCGACGATTCGGGCGGTGACGCCGGTGCCGGAGACGATGGCGCCGTGGACGCCGTCGAGTCGTTGGCCGCCCACGCGGACCTGGAAGGTGGTTCCCTGTTGGCCGCCGGCTGGATAGACGTAGCCGATGTATTGCGCTCGTGCGGATGCCGTCAGCCACACTGTCAGTGCCGTGATTGCCAGACGGGAAACGATGCGCATGGGTTACATGATCTCGGTTAACAGGCCGCCGGATTTTACTTTTTCTTCCGCCGTGGGCAGGACGTGCGCTTCCAGTCCCATCGGGTGCGGCAGTTTGGCGGTGGCGTCAATGCCGGCCAGTTGGTAGATGCTGCCGAGCAGGTCCACGGGATAGACGGGGCGTTCTTTGACTTCCTGGGCTTTCTCGTCGGAGGAGCCGACGACGCAGCCGCCTTTGAAGCCGCCGCCGGCGACGAGGACGGTAAAGACGTTGCCGTAGTGATTGCGTCCGCCGTTCCACGGGGGTTGCCAGTCAATCTTCGGGCCGCGTCCGAATTCGCCGCTGCACCAGACGATGGTGGTTTCCAGCAGGCCGCGGTCGTGGAGGTCTTGGAGCAGGGTGGCAAGGCCCTGATCGAGTTGGGGGCATTGTCGGCGCATGGTGTTGAAGTGGTTGGAATGGGTGTCCCAGCCGCCGGGGTAATTGATGACGACGTAGGGGACGCCCGCTTCGACCATTCGACGTGCGGCCAGGCAGTCTTGTCCGAAGGTATGGCGGCCGTAGCGGTCGCGGAGGGCGTCTTTTTCTTTGGAGAGATCAAAGACTTCTCGTCCTTCGCCAAGGATCAGGTCATAGGCTTGTTTTTTGGCGTCTTCGGAGGCGGCAACGGCGGGGCTGTCGGCCATGGCCTCTGCGAGGGTATCCATTTTTTTGAGGAGGTCGCGGCGGTTTTTCTGGCGTTCGTCGGTGATGCCACGGGCGACGACTCCTTCGACTTCGAAGCGGGGGGCATTGGGGTCGCCGCCCGTGGCAAAGGGTTTGTATTTGGGGCCGAGGAAACCTTCTTCGGAGAATCGGCCCTGAGGTCGTGTGAGGACCACATAGGGCGGGATGATTCCCTTGTAGGATGGGCCTTTGAACAGGGCGAACACGGCGCCGATGCTGGGGTAGGCGAGTCGTTCGCCGGGGGCGTGGCCGGTTTGCATGAGGTAGGCGGCGGTTTCGTGGCCGTTGTTGCGGTGGGTCATGCTGCGGATGAGGGAGAACTTATCGGCTTGTTTGGCCAGTTCGGGGAAGAGCATGCCGATTTGGATACCGGGCACGTTGGTGGGAATGGCCTTGGCGAATTCGCCCATGTAGTCGTAGCCGGCGTCGGGTTTGGGGTCCCAGGTGTCAATGTGGGACATGCCGCCCCAGAGGAAGATTTGGATGACGGATTTGGCTTTGGCTTTGACGGTGGGGGAAGCTGAGGACGTGGTGGTGGCGGCGGCGAGTGTCTTGCTGATCGGCCCGGCCATCATCAGTCCTGCCGCGCCGCAAATGCTCCGACGCAGCGCTTCGCGTCGGGAGATGCCTGTTGATTGGCTGGTGTTCATGGTGGTGCTCCTTTGTTTTAGTGCCGATAGAGAAATTCCGTGCTGTTGATCAGGGACCAGGCGATGTCCACCCAGGCCTCGCGGCGTCGCTGCCAGGAGGAGGAGGACGGTCGTGAAGCGGGTTTGCCTGTGATGTTGAACTCGCCGTATGCCTCGGCGTTTTTCAGTTCTTCGGGTGTGGGGAATCGGGATAGGATGGTCAGATAAAGTTCTTCGAGGATTTCCTGGGGTTTGCGTCCGGAGTCGAACAGTGCCCTGAGTTTGGGGCCTTGTTCGATTTTGCGTTGGATGTGGCTGGAGTTGAGCAGGTGCAGCCATTGGGCGGGCATGGGTTTGTTGTTGCGTTCATTTTCCATGCCAGTGGCGCGGGCGGTGCGACCAAACAATGCGAGGAAGGGGCTGGTGATACTGCCGTCGGCAATGGCGACCGCCGTCATGTCTTCGGGGATATAGGTAAACGGTTCGGGGATGGGGCTGGTGTAGAGGTCGGTGGTGCCGGTGACTTTGTTGATGGCGTCAATGAGGACTTCGGCGTCGAGTCGGCGCAGAGGATAGCTGGCGAATTTGGTCTCGGCTTCCGGTCCTTTGAATCGAGGCATGGAGGAGAACTGGTAGGTCTTGGAGTTGAGGATCAGACGGTAAAGATGTTTGAGGTCATAACGGCTCGATACCAGTTCTTTTTCCAGATAGGCGAGCAACGCGGGATTGCAGGGAGGATTGTCGGGGCGAATATCGTCCGGCTCGTGGATGATGCCGCGTCCCATCAACCAGTACCAGATGCGGTTGGCGATGGCGCGGGTGAACCAGGGGTTGTGCGACGGGCCGAACCAGGATTTCTTGGTCGGGATCAGCCAGTCGGCAAACACTTCACGCGGATCCTTGTCCGGGGGAAGCTGGATTTTCTTTCCGTCCGGGAATACGGCTTCTCGCGGCGGACGATTGGTCGGCAGTGCGACAACGACGGTAGTGTTGGTGTTTGTGGCCGGTTTGGTAGAGACAATGGCGTCGCGTCCCGGCGCGATATTGCCCGGTGCGCGGCTGGCGCCGAGGGGATCCCAGAAAACGATTTCTTCTTTCCATTCGCTGGTGGGTTTGTAGCCGACCTGGGCGAAGAATGCCGCAAATCCGGCCAGTTGGTTGGTGGGCCAGTTGTCCGTGCGCATCCCGAGGAAGGTGAGTGCCACGGCGCTGGCAATGCCTTCCGGCGTGCGGTTTTGGATGGCGCGATAGAAATTGACGGGGCCGACGCGGAAATTACTGCCGCTGGAGGTGAGCAATTCGCGGGCGAACTGGTCGTAAGGCTTGTTTTCGGCAATCGAGGCGCGCACCCAGCGGTGATAGGCCTGGGCCGCATTGGGCCAGAGATTGACGGGAAACTCGGCCTTGATCCGGAGAATATCTCCCCATCGCATGGCCCAGTAATCGGCGAATTCGGGCCGTTCCAAAAGCCGATCAATCAGAAGACGGCGCTTGTTCTTGGTGTCGGGGTCCTGAATGAACTGGCGGGCTTCTTCGGCGGTGGGCAGGGTACCAATCACATCCAGATAAGCGCGACGCACAAACACCGCATCAGAACAGAGGACGGGTTTGATGTTGGCCCGCTCCAGTTCGGCAAAGACGTACTTGTCCAGCGGTGTGTCGGGGAGTGGAGGGACAGGGCTTTCAAAGGTGCTGTTGACGGCTGTGGCGATGGTCACGCCGAACACGGCGGTAACCAGCAACAGGGTTTTTACTCCACGACCCCCGGCATTGAGCACAACAAAGCGCATCAGTTTTACATACGGCACAGTTCTGTTTTTATTCAAACCAACCCGTAATCCAAACCGTCAAAAACCGCAACAACGGGAACGTAACCAACACGGGGCGGTAACACAAGTGCCGTAGCGGGGTTGAAACCGACGGTTGTCGGACTAAATTAAAAGGGAAGAAGGTGACGATATGCATCTCACCATCCATCCAACAGCGTGGTTCCACCACGAGCAAAGGGAGGGCGCCCATGCGGAAAAATGGCATTGGCGGCGGCTTTTCCAGAATGAAACGTTCTGGGTGTTCGTTGTCGTCCTCGCCTTTCTCGTGGTCACGGTTGTACTGACGATGTTGTTCGGAGGAAGTCCAACCTCCCTGCCGAGTCTGCCCATTTATCCTTGAAAACGAGCGCAGACCAAAGAAAGCGGTTGGAGTTCATCTGGAAGAAGGGGGAAGAGATGTCTGTTTCAGTTTTCGCCAAAGAGTCGCCGTGCTAATTCCAAGCCGCCGGGCTGCTTCCGCGCGATGGCCGTGTGTTTGGGCAAGAACAGCTCGAATATGAGCCAGTTCCATTTCTTCAAGCGTCATCGCCGTGCCCACGACCGGCGCCTGCGCGGACAAACTCGTTTGCGCAATATGCGGCGGCAGATGCTCCGGCAGAACAACTCCTTGCGTGGCAAACACGGCAGCATGTTCCATGGCGTTTTCGAGTTCCCGGACATTACCGGGCCAGGGATAATGGGTCAACAGGTCCAGGCAACTCGCGTCCAGCCGCAGATTGTTCAAACCGAGCTTGGCACCAACACGCTGAAGAAACAGACGCGCCAACGACAGGATGTCCTCGCGCCGCTCACGCAACGGCGGGATCGGAATGGAAACCACCCGCAACCGATAGAGGAGGTCTTCGCGGAACCGTCCGTTGGCGACCGCCTCCTCCAGATTGCGGTTGGTCGCGGCAATCACCCGCACATCAATCTTCCGCGGCTGACTCTCGCCGACACGCAGGATTTCCCGCTCTTGCAACACGCGCAGCAGTTTCAACTGCATCGCGGGGGTAATATCGCCAATTTCATCCAAAAAAATCGTGCCCCGGTTGGCCTGCTCAAACAACCCAACCCGGTCACGAACAGCCCCCGTAAAAGAACCAGCTTTGTGGCCGAACAACTCGCTTTCCAGCAATGTTTCGGGCAATGCCCCGCAATTGACGCCGATAAACGGCCCCTTGGCGCGGGCAGAAAGCTGATGGATGTACCGCGCCACCACTTCCTTGCCGGTGCCGGTTTCGCCCGTGATCAGAACCGACGTGTCAAAACGCGCCAGCCGCGCCGCCATGTCGAGCACCCGACGGAAAGCAGCGCTGTGAGCCTCCGCCAACGGCGGCTGAAGAAGCGGACGCAGTTTGTCCAGTTCAAGCCGTTGGCGTTTTACCTCGGCGGTCCGCCGCCGCAATTCCTGGGTTAACCGCGTCACCTCACTGGTAATTCCCTCAAAACGAAAATAAGCAAGATGCGGAACCACTTCATCACCCCATGATTTGCGGTCCCGCCCAATCGCGCTGCAAATCCGATCGCCCTGCGCCATGCACTTCTGTTCAATGAAGTAAATCTCCGCATTCAAACAATACGAGGCATACCCGCTGGCATAACCCGTCAGAACCCAACAACTCGGTGACCGGGAAGGTCCGAGCGCGATCAGGTTTTTCTCGGCCTCGGCGGAATTGTGCCAGACCACTTCCATGAAAAATTTCCCTTCCGTTTCGTTCCATTCGAGGTTCCGCACCACGGTCTTTGCCACCCCCTGCAACGTGTGCAGTTGTGCCCCGGCTCGCAACAGTTCCATACGATCATCCCATTGAAACACCCGTTGCATGGCCGCCGCATCCGCCTGCCCCCAAAAATAACCGAATCGCGTCAACAACCGACGCGCATGATCCGGTCCCGCTGCTTCGGCCAGGTCTTTGCGCATCAGCGCAAGCGCGTGTAGATCGTGTAAAACCAACCGTCGCCCTTGAAGACTGATCACCCCTTCGCCAAATTCCACCAACTCTGACAACCGTAAATCTGCTGCACGCATTGAACACATCCTTTTTGCAATTTGAAATGTTTTTATTTTATTTTGACACGATTTGACTGTTCCTGCAACACGACTTTTTTAGGCGCAAGTTACTGGTTTTCAATATGTAAACCCTAAATAAATCGCGCTGGCCTCGGTCTTGCTAATCAAAATGTCGCCGCACACACGATGCGGTACAGAACGGAAGGAGCCAATTATGTATGATATTTTGCAACGCCGATTGAGCGGATTGAAAACAGATGCAACAGAGTTTGCGCGTGAACTCATTCACACGGAAAGCGTCAGCCTCCAAGAGGCACAAGCCGCTGACCTTGTTGAACAGAAACTGCGGGACCTCGGTTTTCATGTCGTAACGCGCGATGATTACGGCAATGTCGTTGGTGCATTACTGGGACGACGAGCCGACACAACACTGGCGTTGGTCAGCCATCTCGACACCGTCCCCGCTGCCTCGGATGATCCGCATCCGTGTGAAATCCGGGACGGACGACTTTACGGCCTGGGAGCTGCCGATTGCAAAGGCGGTTTGACGGCGCAGCTTTACGGAGCGTTTCTGCTCAAACACAGCCTGTTGCCGTTGGACGGCAACCTGGTGGTGGCCGCCACCGTGGCGGAGGAAAACGGGTTGAGCCTCGGTGTGCGGGGATTGATGGAGCGAACGTTGCCGGAACTAAATTTGAAACCGGATTACGTCATTTTGGGCGAACCGACCGGGCTGGACCTCTATTACGGTCACGATGGCTGGATGGAAGTGGATATCCAGGTCGAGGGGGTCAATCCTTTCCAGGTGGAAGACATCGCGCAAAACCTCGCCGACGACCTCGACGAAGTAATGAGCGGCACGGAATCCGCCGGTGAGGATTTTGTCCTGGCCCGAAACGGACGCCAGCAACAGGGTGGTGTGGCGTTGGTCTCAATGCGGATTGCAAAACGGTTGCGCCAACATGGTGAAGAAACGGGTATTCTCAACCAGATTACACACGAGGCAGAGCAAAACGCCCGCACCACGAACGCCGTCAAGGTTGCGGTTCGGGTACGCCAGGAAGCGCAACGTCTCTACACCGGTCGCACGGTCGCCGCTCGTCGCGTGGTCAGCGCATGGAGCACCGACCCGTTTCATCCGCTGATGACACGGGCGCGCCAGGCCCTGGCAGCGGCCGGGTGCAACAGTCGCCCCGGTAAATGGCGGCTCGGACGACTCGGCATGGGGACGGCGGGCAGCGTGCTGGTCAACGAATTTCAAACGGCAACCATCGGATACGGCCCCGGCCTGGAAACCCAAGCACACGCTCGCGGCGAGTTTGTCGAGCTGGAGAAACTGTATTCTGCCATTTACGGCACCGCTGCCATTGCTCACAGTCTGATCGGCATTCCGGTCTGTGGTTGGACGACGGACGAAATCTGAGGGGATCATTCCATGAACATTCTCGTGCTGAATTGTGGCAGTTCGTCGCTCAAATACCGCCTGTTGGCCATGCCCGAAGCGCGGGAACTGGCGGGGGGCGAAGCCCAGCGGGTCGGCCCCCGCACCGCCGAGCCGGCCCGTATTTTGCACAACGTCAATGGCCGGCAAACCGTTCATCCGGCCACCATGCCGGACCATGCCACGGCGTTTGAGGAGGTGTTGAAGCTGCTTGCGCGCACTGGCGCGCCGCGCCCCGACGCGCTCGGGCATCGTCTCGTCCATGGCGGATCGCGTTTTTCCGGTGCGGTGGTTATTGATGATGTCGCGTTGCGTGATCTGCAAGCGATCCAGAAACTGGCGCCGCTGCATAATCCGCCGGCCACGGCGTTGGTGGCCGCCTGTCGCCAGCGTTATCCGGATTTGCCGCAGGTGGCCGTGTTTGATACCGCTTATCACGCGACGATTCCCGAATATGCCGCCACCTATGCGTTGCCGCGTCGTCTCACGGCCCGTCTTGGCATCCGCAAATACGGTTTTCACGGAACCAGCCATCAATACGTCGTCGAAGAAGCGGCCCGGTTCTTGAAAAAACCGCTCGCGGAATTCAATGCCGTGAGCTGTCATCTGGGCAGTGGTGGCGCCAGTCTCTGTGCTGTGGTGGGCGGTCGGTCGGTGGACAATACGATGGGATTTTCGCCTTTGCAGGGGTTGGTGATGAGTACGCGCTGCGGTGATCTCGATCCCGCGGCCACGTTGCGCCTGTTGATTGCCGCCCGCGGCGACACCGGTACTGTCGAGAAAACGCTGAACAAAACCAGCGGCGTCCTCGGTCTTTCGGGCGTTTCCGCCGACATCCGGGATGTGCTCGCCGCTGCTGATGACGAACGGGCGCGCGCCGCCAGTCAGGTGTATCTCTGGCGTCTGCGCAAATATCTCGGCGCTTATCTTGCCGTGGTGGGACGGGCTGATGCCATCATTTTCACGGACACGATTGGCGAGACCATGCCGGAAGTGCGCGCCGCGGTTTGTGCCGACCTGGATTGTTTTGGTATTCGGATGGATTTCCAACGCAACGCGGCCGCGTTGCCGCTGCCCTGCGATGTCGCTGCCGCCGAGAGTTTGACCCGTATTCTTGTCGTGGCGACCAATGAAGAATTGGCCATTGGCCGCCGCACCTATGCAACGCTCACCTCTGAAAAAGGAGTTCTTCCATGCAAATCCTGACGCTTCTTCCCGGTCTCAAAACCCTTCGTTACGCCGTTTTCTCCGGCCGCCCCACGCGCCCGCAAAAAAGCGGTATCATTGGCGATTATCGCGGGGCGCTTCCTTGTCGGATGGCGCTCGACAAAATCCCGGCAACCCCGGATGTCATCGGCGTCCGGGTCCGCTTCGGTGGGACGGAATTCCGCGGTTCCGTCGTGGCGGATGGCGACGTGCTGCAACGATTGGAAACGCTCACTCCGGCGGCGCCGCTGCACCTTCCGGCAGTGATCGAGTTGGTAAACCAATGTGCGACACGGTTCCCCGGTGTTCCCCAGGTACTGACGTTTGACACCGCGTTTTTTGCCGATTTGCCCGCGCGTGAACGGCTGTATGCGCTCGACGACAAATTGATTCGGGCGCACGGTTTACAACGTTTCGGTTACTGCGGGTTGATGCACGCCGCCGCCTGGCAACGGGCCGCGCAGAAGGGCGCTTCCCGCGTGATTTCCCTCTGCCTGGAACCACGCCCCGAACTGACTGCCATTCAGAACGGTCGTCCCCTCTATGTTACCAGCGGCGCCACGCCCGTGGAAGGATTGCCCGGCCAGACAACCTGCGGCGATCTCGATCCGGGCCTGGTCGTGCTGCTGGCGGAGGAACTGGGTTGGGGTGCGGAACGGCTGAACACGTTCTTGACGCGGGAAAGCGGTCTGAAAGGCTTGACCGGCCGGGCGATGACGTTTGACGAGCTTTTTGCCGGGCGAAACCGGGCGTATGCGTTGGCGCGCGATGTGATCCGCTATCGTCTGCTACTGGCGTGCGGGATGTCGCTGGCCGCCATGGGAGGCGTGGATGCGATGGTGATTTCTGGTCGCCACGTCGCGGCGGGACAGGCACTGGCGCGTTGGTTGAAACGGCAAGCGGTGTTTCAACGGCTGAAAAAACCGGTGGCCGTGTTTCGCCTGCGGGCGACCGTGGAACAGCTCGTGGCCGAACAGGCATTGTTGTTTGGTGGCGAGCGCCTTCGAGAAGCGGCCGCCTGAGGCTTCTTGGCAGAGGGGCGTTGCCAGTCTATAATGGCAACGCATGAAATCGTTGAAAGGCAGCCTGATTTTGGACAACGGCAAGCTGGCCGGCTCGACCTTCCATCGAACCGTGGTGCTGATTTGTGAGCATGACGCGAACGGGGCGTTCGGGCTGGTGTTGAACCGTCATTTGGGTCATACGGTGGGCGGAGCGCTTGATGCTGTGGTGCCGGAGGAAGTGGAACGGTTGCCCCTGTTTTGGGGCGGCCCGGTCCAGCCACAGGCGCTCTCCTACCTGATTCGCGGCACCACGACGGCAGGGACCAATGTGATGCCCGGCCTCCGCCTCTCGCACAGTCTTGAAGAACTGGAACCGTTGGGAACGTCTGTTCAGTTCAAGTTTTTCGCCGGATACGCCGGCTGGGGGCCGGGCCAGCTCGACAACGAAATGAAACACGAAGCCTGGCTGGCGGTTCCGGCCACGCTGGAGCTGGTGTTTCATCCCCAACCGGAGGCGCTCTGGAAACTCATCCTCCGCACCCAAAGCCTCGAATACCGCCTGTTGGCAGAGGCACCCGACAACATTTCGTGGAACTGAGCGTCCGTTGTCCACGGTCGCTTCCGCCACAGCCGTCGCTCACAGGGCGCTACCCCGTTTGATGGCGCCCGAGCCGAGCTTGGTCCGCAACTCATCCACCGCTTTCGCCAATCGGAGGCGTTTCTGGGGCGTCTGATCAAACAGATCGGGTTGCGCCTCGTCCGTCGGCGGCGCCAGGTTGGCTCCGCCAATGCCAATGAGACGAATCCGTCGCCCCCGCAACCGTTCCGCGGCCAACAATTGCTCGCCGACACGATAAATCGTCATCTCGTCCTGCGTGGGAACGGTCAACGTCCGACGCCGGGTCAGGGTCGTGAAATCGGCGTACCGCAATTTTAGCTGCACGGTGCGGGCGCAAAGCCCCGCCCGCCGCAGTCGCGCCCCCACTTCCTCGGCTTGTTCCAGTAAACACCGTTTGACCCGTTCGAGATCGGCGGTGTCCTCGTCAAAAGTATGCTCGCTGCTGATGGATTTTCGTTCGCTTTCGGTCTCCACCTCGCGGTTGTCCTCACCCATCGCCAGCGCGTGAAGATGATCGGCGGCATTCCCCATCCACCGACGCAACTCCTCAATGGGCAATCGCTGGATGTCGCCAATCGTTCGCAGCCCCAACTCGCGCAGCCGTTTCTCAGTCACCTTGCCGACTCCCCACAGCCGCGACACCGGTAACGGTTCCAACACCCGCGCCTTCTCCTCCTCGGTAATCACCACCAGACCGTCGGGCTTCTTCAGGTCGCTGGCCAGTTTCGCAAGAAACTTGTTTGGCGCCACCCCAACCGACGCGGTCAACCCCGTCTGCGCGCGAATCTCCTCCTTGATCCGACGCGCCATGGCCACGGCATCCCCGAATTTCGCCGTTGATCCGGTCACGTCCAGAAATGCCTCATCAATGGACACCGGCTCCACAAACGGCGTGAAACTTTCCAGAATGGCCATCACCCGACGGCTCACCTCGCTGTATTTCCGCCCGTCGGGCCGCACAAAAATCCCCTCCGGACAAAGACGGTACGCCGTCCGCGACGGCATGGCCGAATGGACGCCAAATTTCCGCGCCTCATAGGAAGCGGCAGCCACCACCCCGCGTTCCTGCGGCCCGGCACCGACAATAACCGGTTTGCCGCGCCATTGCGGGTGATCGCGTTGTTCGACCGATGCGAAGAACGCATCCATGTCCACATGAAGAATCCAGCGTCGCATCCCAACCCAACCTACCAAGACCCTCCACACAGAACAACCCCCGTCGCATGCGCCACGCCATAAAACACCCGATCCCGCGAGAAATTGGAGGCGGGTGTCGGATTCGAACCGACGCATAGAGGTTTTGCAGACCTCCGCCTTACCACTTGGCTAACCCGCCCCGGCAAGAGCGGGCTGACATTATCACGCGACGCCAATTGTTGCCACTGGAAAAATTTTCTTGTCCATCACGAGTGGTATGACCGCTGGAAATGACAAACCCAAGAGGTCCTTGATGGAGAGCCATCCCAACCCCGCCATGGAACAAACCATGAAAGTATAAGCAGTAATCCTAAAAGCCATGAGCGCTTGGTGGCAGACCACCGAGATTTCCAGGGTGTCCTGCCGCATCATGCGTCGCTGGAAACAGCGTTACCAACAGCGCAGTTACGACGGTCTCTTTGCCTGCCGTTGCTGCCGTCCCAGCCTCAAGAAAAGGTGCCACTGAGGCCGCACCACGGGTCTTGCGGCTGTACCGCGAGCCATACCAGGGCTTCCACGTCGCGCATTTCACCGACCAGTTGCGCGAACATCTGGATGAACACTGGCGGCGCGTGCGCTATGGGCCACAGGTGTCGGGCAGGTGTGAAACCAACAAACGAGCGAGAGACGCGAAACGGAAACCAGTAGCATGAGCCGAAAAATTTCCTTCTCCCTCGGAGGGAAGGAAAAGCAACCAGAGACAACCCCAAAAGCAGACAGATCACTTGTGATTAAAAGCGACCATCTTCACGTGTTCTTGATACATCCTTTTTTGGCAGTTCTGTGGCATCCGGGGATTTGACTTTGCAGAAATGGGCGGCTAGTCTGACACCGCTTTGCCGGAGAGGTGCCAGAGTGGTTGAATGGGCCGGTCTCGAAAACCGGAAATGGCACTTTTCGAGTTTTTTCCTCTTTTACTCAGCAAAGTGCATATTGTCCACGCCCGCTTGTGTGTTCTTCATGTTGGCCGCTTTGTACTGAGTAGAACAAAAAAGAACCAACAGGGAATCGAAGTGGCAAAAAGTGGCAATGACTTTGAACCGCAACAAATCAGTTTAGCGGGCGGTCTTGGAGACGGCATTGCCGGGGACGCCAGCTGATGGACACGTCGGCGCGGTGATCGTGGCGCTGGCGGCTTCTTGTGAAGTAAGGCGGGGCATTGTAGCGGTGGTCTGGCAATGCTTGAGGGGGCCCGATAGGAAGTCTTCTACAGACGCAACGTGATGCTACAGCTTCGGCATAGCCTGCTCGCTCTATTCCTAGTCTGCAAAAACACGCCCTAGGAGAATTATCGCAGACCTAAACCCCACTGTCCCTGTTCTGACTCTCTTTTTCTTGTATGGTTTGTTGTGTGGCGATACTCTCAGCAGCGGAGGTGACGGAATGAAGGCAATAGGATTTGCGATAGTGTGTGGGGTGTTCGGGGTTGCTTGCTCCGCCAACGCCCGTATCGGTGAGACTGTCAACGGGATTCAAGCACGGTACGGCCCACCCATACCGGAAACTGTCCGTGACGACGCACCGAGCACCCGAACCCACAAGAAGATGGGGGCCTCGGATTCCATCAGGTCAGCAACGTATGTGAAGGACGCGGTGCGAATCTACGTTGAGTTCTCGCAGGGTAGGTCAGTGAAAGAGACGTACCGGAAAAGCAGGCATGAAAAACTCACTCCCGAAGATGTGGAGAAGTTTTTGCAAGCCAGCAGTGACGGTAAGAAATGGGTGCCTGTTCCATCAGAAAGACCCGCTGCGTCCATTAGGAAGTGGAGGCGTGAGGATGGGGCAACCGCATATACGGACGATTACTCCCTAACGATTGCAGTTGCTCCAAAGGGCTTTTGAAATGACATAGGGACGCGACGATGGACATCTCGTTCTACTGTTACAAGTGCGGCCAGCATATAGTAATTGACGAAGCGGGGGTGGGAACATCTTTCCAGTGTCCGAAGTGTGGCTATTTTCTCACTGTGCCGCAGGGAATCACACGCAATGTTGCAACCCCCTCGACCAAGAATGCGTTCCCGCTAGGGGTGATGCTTGGTATTGTGTCGGTGCTCGTGTTGCAGTTGGTTGTGGCCATCGGTGTGTTCCTTTACAAGCGTGTATCCGTTAAGCCGACATGGGAAACCAAGGCTACAGGCGTTGCCGCAGCCTCTTTGACTAATACAGCCAACACCTCTTTGACAAAACCGGTTTCCAAAGAAAGCAGCAATCCGGCATCAAGATTCAAAGGCACCAATGAGACCTTCTTGAACGAAGGAGCCGAAACTATGCGACGGCTCACCGTGCAGTCTGTTGTACCTGCTGGAGCATCTCGTGAAAGCGGCCTTATCTGCAAGGTCGGCATCGTTCTTCAGCCCACACTACTCCGTCAGGACTACATAGTTGCTGTTGTAAAACATCCAAGGGAGAAGACTCTGGCAGAAGGCGAGTCATTTACGGCTGTGATATATCGAGAAGGTGTCTTTGAATACAAAAACAGCCTAGGTGGATTTTGCCGCCTCCCCCGGTTTGTGTGTGTCTCGGAGTGAATTCCTTGTGACGTGGGCGATTCTGGGCAACGGATTAAGAGCAGCGTTGGGTGGTGAGCAGGAGACAGCACCCCCCCCAAGCAGGAAGAGTGTCTGTCATTGGCGGCGCTGGTTTGGAGCCGCAGTATGACAGTTTCCAGTGGTTAGCCTTCGACTTGGCGGCCTGCGGTTGTGCTATCAGGCACTCTCCACTGACTCTGGGCGCTTCTGCGCCCCACTCAGGCCGTGACCTCTTTATGTCGCGTGCCTGCACCGGGCTTAACTGCCCCGGTAACGGTGGGGGGCGTTTTCCTCTCAGCCCCCTCTTCGTGGTGTTGTTGTTCGAGTTCCCGGAGGGCTTGTGCAGCCTTTGGGGGCGAACTCGCCACCGTGACTCAGTCGTTTTCGGTGGACGCCGCAACCGTGCGGCTATTGAAATTGTTTCCTGAAGTGTGGAAATGAAGAATCATGCTGGCGTGATGGTGTGCTCCGCTGTGGCATTGCGTTCGGTGTGACGTTTTCGCGGTGTGGGTGGTTCGCCAACGGAAGCCACGCGGAACTTTTCTAACGCCGCGTCGAGTTCATCCGGTCGAAAGAAAACTGCTCTGCCAACTTTTCGGTACGGGATAACTCTCCGCACCATCCACAGAGACAAGCAGCGTTTGGATATTCCCAGCCGCAACGCGGCTGCTTCTGGTCGAAGGTAATTCGGTTCAACTACGTTTGAGTTGGTGTTCATGCGTATGGTGTGAAAGGACGGTTCCCTACAGTTCTCGACAGTGCGCCTAACCGTGTACTTTGGTATGATGTTGTTAGACTGCCTATTAGGACGATTTCACATTGGAAGAACACCCAGCACCGACTTGCATTTTTCACTACACCACGCAAAACGAAACACCCGGCAGAGTTGCCTCATGCCGGGTGTCCTGAAGGCCTGGGACGCCTAGGCGACCGCCTGAATCGGGACAATCTTTGCGGCTTCGTCGGCAGCCGGTCGCAACTCCCAAAACCTCTTGGCGGTCGCTTCACTGGCAAGGGCGTTGTAACACCGTTGAACGATCTCGGCGGAGTTGCCGGCTTCGTATGCTGTCCGCACCGGGTCTTTGCCAGCGGCGAGGTGGTAGGTGCAGAAGCAATGTCGCAACCCGTTCTGTTTCCACGTCTTCACCCCGGCCAGCGTCGCCAGTTCCTTGATGCGAGAATCGAGTCCTTGCTTTGATACGTCCACAACCGGGCCTTTGGTCTTGGCGCACGTCACCAGCCAAGCGGCGGGTGTCGTTGATGCTAACAACGCGTTGAGAGCGTTTCTTGGCGGTCTTGCTGCCAACGGTAACGGTGTGCTCGGCGAGGTTCACGTTCTCCCATTGGAGTCGGGCAACCTCGGCACGTCGTAACCCTACAAAGAGCGAAAACACTACCAGCGGCAAACAACCGGTTTCGTCGGCGTGTTCGAGGATACGGGCGCACTCCTCGACGGTGAAACATTCAACGTCTTTATCTTCGGTCTCCGGGTTGTCAAGTAGGGCGGCGGTGTTTACCTCACACCAACGGCGTTTGATGCCGAAGTCATAGAGCATAGAGACGCGGCGGCGGTAGTGAATCTGAGAGCGTGCGCTCCAAGTCGGGTCGCGTAGCCAAGTGGCGAGTTCCTCAACGGTGATCCCAGCGAGCTTCCGGGTGCCGAAGGTACGAGCAAAGACGTTGAGTCGTTGGCGCACGTCGGCAAGGTTGCGGTCGCGTTGGTTCAGCTTCTCCCGTTCGGCGATAAACTCTTTGATAATCTCGGCGACGGGCGGGGCGTTACGGAAGCGGAGAGAGTGGGCGACGTAGAACTCAACGGCCTTGGCAATGGTCTCGCCTTCGTATGCTTTCAACGTCTCGACGGCGGCGGCAGCCTCGACTTGAACATCACGAGGCAAACTGAATCCGGCAGCCCCTTCGTTGGCGACTTTCAGACGGACTTGTGAGGCGGCGGTCTCAGCCTCAGCCTTCGTTTTGAAAAGCTCGCTGGTGCGCTTGCCGTGTAACTGATACCGCACTTGTCAACGGGTCTCTCCATTGGTATAGGTCAAGGCGCGAATTGGCGGCCAGAGCTTCTTGGCGGTTTTGTCATCGGGGTTTGGAATGGCAAAAAGTGGCAATAATGTCAAGCGGCGAAAACTGGAAAAAGTGAAGAAACGCCAATAAAAACGCTATCGCGGAGAGGTGCCAGAGTGGTTGAATGGGCCGGTCTCGAAAACCGGTATGGGCCTATGGTCCATCGAGGGTTCGAATCCCTCCCTCTCCGCCAGTTCGGATACGCGCGCCATGAAAATCACCAAAGCCGTCATCACCGCCGCCGGCAAAGACCAGCGCAGTCTCCCGCTGCAGCGCCTTGTGGACCGCGACGGCCAACCCAAGTCCGCCATCCAGATCATCATCGAGGAGGCCGTCGCCGCCGGCGCCGAGGAAATCGGCATCGTCATCCATCCCGGCGATGAACCCGCTTTTCGTGCCGCCATCGGTCGCTCCGTGACCTTCCTGCCGCAAACCAACCCGCGCGGTTACGGCCACGCGCTCTTGTGCGCCCGCGACTTTGTCGGACGCGAGCCGTTCCTGCACCTGGTCAGCGACCACCTTCACGTCAGCGATCTTCCCAAACGGTGCGCCCAGCAACTCGTCGAGATCGCTGCCGCCAATAACTGCGCCGTCTCCGCCGTCCAGGCCACGCGCGAAAACATGCTCCCCTACTACGGCACCGTCGGCGGTCGCCGCGTGCCGCAACACAAAAACCTCTACGAAATCGAACACGTCATCGAAAAACCCACGCCCACCGGAGCCGAGCAACACCTCATTGTCCCCGGCCTCCGCGCCGGTCATTACCTTTGTTTTTTCGGAATGCATGTGTTGACGCCAACGGTGCTCGACATCCTCGGCGCCGACGATGACGGGACCCGTCACCTGCAGCTCAGCCCGGCGCTGGCCGTGCTGGCCAAACGCGAACGGTATCTCGCCCTCGAAGTCGCCGGCTCGCGTTACAACATCGGCGTCAAATACGGTTTGCTCATCGCTCAACTGGCGCTCGCGCTGCATGGCGCCGACCGCGACGAGGTTCTCACGCAACTGGTGGAGTTGCTTGCCAGACAAAAAGCCGCATGACCTCGCGTCTTGTTTCCATCATCACCGCCGTTGATTCCGCGACGCGCGACCAGTCGCTCGACGCTTTTTGCCGACAAGCGTCCCTCGAAGAACTGCTGGCCGAGGCCGCCGCGCTTGACCGGTTCCGGCGTCAGAGCGAAAACCTCTATGAGCGTGTTCGTGCCCTGTTTTTCCTCTACGCCATTTACCGGTTTCATCTGCCGCGCGCTCTTTGTCATCCTGAGCGAAGCGAAGGACCTCGCAACCGCAGCGATTCAGAGATTCTTCGCTCCGCTCAGAATGACAATGCAGGGGGATTGATCCCCTTCGACGGTTACACGCATTTGTTGAACCGGCGGTTTGAGGAGGCGATTGACGTTTTTCTTCGGTGTCCCGTGTCCGACGGCCTGGCCAGCGCGTTGGCCGCCGCGTATCGGGAGCTTGGTTTCCAGACGTTGGCCAATCAGGTCCGGCGCAGCGTCCGTTCCGTGCGCGGCAACCAGTGGATGTTCCGCATCGGTCATCCCGCCGACCAACCGCTTCGCATCCGGCCCGAATTGCTTCGCGCACCGTTCCCGCTGTTGCGCGAACGGACACCGGTGCGGATGGACCTCTCCCACAGTGGGTGGTCCGACATTTTCTTTCTCGGCATGGATTTCCCTGAAGGCGCCCGCGTGCTCAATGTCTCCATTGACCTCGGCGTTCACGGACGCGATGCCGCGCCGCGGCCGCCGGTTGAGGCGTATCTGCGGGTGATTGACGAGCCGGTGTTGCGGCTGACCAGCGTGGACCTCGGCGCAACCACCGATATCACGGACTTGAACGAGGTCTTCGATTTCGCCCGCGACTATCTCGGCCTGCTCAAGGCGGCCGTGATCGCCGCCGGCATTGTGCCGCCGGGCATCGAAGGATCGGGCGAATCGTTGCAAGACCTGCTGACGCGCGTCGTCGGCCCCGGTCTCGGCCTCGAAATCGTCAGCAACGTCAACGGTATCCCGAAAGGCTCGCGGCTGGCCGTCTCGACCACGTTGCTGGCGTCGCTGATTGCCGTGATGATGCGCGCGACCGGACAGGCGGCATCGTTGACCGGCCCGCTGGCGGAGAACGAACGGCGGCTCGTCGCGGCACGCGCAATTCTCGGCGAATGGCTCGGCGGCAGCGGCGGCGGCTGGCAGGACAGCGGCGGCGTGTGGCCTGCGGCGAAATTGATTCGGGGCGAACTCGCCCGCGAAGGCGACCCGGAGTTTGGTGTGAGTCGGGGACGGTTGTTGCCGACGCACACACCGGTCCGAATTGGGACGCGGCTTCAGGATTCGCTGGTACTTGTCCATGGCGGCATGGCGCAGAACGTCGGTCCGATTCTGGAGATGGTGACGGAGAAATATCTGCTTCGGTCTGAAGCGGAATGGCAGGCGCGCAAGGAAGCGATGAAAGTGCTCGACGAAGTCGTGGCCGCGCTCGAAGCGGGCGATGTGCGGCGCATCGCGGCGGCGACCACGCACAATTTCTTCGGGCCGATCCAGGCCATCATCCCGTGGGCGACGAATCTTTACACGGAGACGATCATCCAGCGGGTCCGCGAGCGGTTTGGCGAGAAGTTTTTCGGGTTCTGGATGCTCGGCGGCATGAGCGGCGGCGGAATGGGATTCATTTTCGAGCCGAGCGTCAAACCGGCCGCGCAGGAGGCACTGGCGGAAATCATGGTGGCGACCAAACGGCGGTTGCAGAATGCGCTGCCGTTCGCGATGGAGCCGGTCGTTTATGATTTCGACATCAACGAGCGCGGCACGTGGTGCGACATGGACAGCACGTTGTTGCCCGCCGGTTACTATGCGCTTATCGTGCCGGCGCTGTTGAAGGCTGATCGGTTCCAGCTCAGCGCGGCGCGACGGGCCGAGCTGGAACAATTCGGCATCGCCTGTCGAACCTCGCCCGAACTGGCCGGCATGGTGCACACGTTGTTTGACCGGCTGTTCCCGCGAACGAAAGAAGACACGGGCAGCCAGAGTTTGCAGGAATTGCTCAACGACCTCGGTTTTGACCGCGTTCAACACGAGCAGATTCGCGCCGATCTCAAGAACGGACGAATCGGTCTGGCGCAGAACCGCCTGCCGGCGGCAACGGTCATCGAAGATGTGAAACCAGAGGACGTATGCTTTCCCTGCGACCAACACCGGGAACGCGGTTTGGAAGCGATTCGCCGGGGCGAAGTCGCCATGGTTACGCTGGCTGCCGGTATCGGCAGCCGCTGGACGCAGGGCGCGGGTGTGGTCAAAGCGTTGCATCCGTTCTGCAAACTCGGCGGGAAACACCGCAGTTTCCTTGACGTTCACATCGCGAAGGCAAAAGGCCTGCCGCACATTGTCACCACCAGTTACCTCACGCATCGGCAGATTGAGGAGGCGGGATTGCCCGTGATTCTCTCGCCGGGTCGGGCCGTGGGGTTGCGGATGATTCCGATGGTGCGCGACCTGCGGTTTGTGTGGGAGGAGACCGCGCATCAGTTGCTGGACGAACAGAAACAGAAAGTCCGCGACAGTCTCCACGCGGCGCTCATCCACTGGGCGCAGACGATGGGCGAAGGCAACGATTACACCGATAACCTGCCGCATCAGTGTCTGCACCCGGTTGGTCACTGGTTTGAGTTCCCGAACATGCTCCGTAACGGCACGTTGGCCCGTCTGCCGAACGTTCGCTGGTTGATGTTGCACAACATTGACACGGTTGGCGCTGATCTGGACCCCGCGTTGCTCGGCCAGCACATTGCCAGCGGCGCGTGCCTGACCTTTGAGGTCATCACCCGTCGGCTCGAAGACCGTGGCGGCGGCCTGGCGCGCGTCAACGGCCGGGTCCGTCTTGTGGAAGGGCTGGCCATGCCGCGCGAGGAAGACGAGTTCAAGCTCCGCTACTACAATTCGATGACGACATGGGTTGACGTGGACAAATTGTTGGCGGTTTTCGGTTTGACCCGAGCCGATCTCGGCGACGAGGAGAAAGTGGCCAACGGCATCCGCGCCGTGGCAGCGAAGATGCCGACCTACATCACGCTCAAGGACGTGAAAAAACGCTGGGGCCACGGCCAGGAGGACATCTACCCGGTGGCGCAGTTTGAGAAACTCTGGAGCGACCTGACGGCGTTGCCGGAGGTGGATTGCCGGTTTGTTGTCGTGCCGCGCCTGCGCGGGCAGCAACTCAAAGACATTGCCCAACTCGACGGCTGGCTCCGCGACGGCTCCGCCGCCTACGTGGAAAAGTTGTGCGGGTGGGCTTGAAAAAGAATCGCTTTGCCATTCGACGAAAAACCGTTAGAATCACGACGGGAAGGAGAAACCAATGCGGTCCAGCCCGGAAGAAGTGATGAAGGAGCTTGAGGAAATGGCGAAACGCTTGGTTGCGCGCAAATGTCCCTACATGGCAGCCACCTTGATGCGTTACTATGACGGTGATTACACACAGGAAACAAAGGAATTGCGCCTGAAAGCCGCCCGCAAATACGAAGACCTGGCCCGGGAACAAGCCGCTGACAAGGAAGCACAACAAACACCGAAATAAGCAGTTGGCGGACGATTGGATAAACAAAAAAGGGCGACCCCCGAAAGGGTCGCCCTTCCTGTTGCCAAAACGCGCGACGTGTTAACTGCTCTTCTGCGGCAGAGGAATCACAGCGGTTTGCAAACCCATCTTGGCACAGAGGAAGTACACCACGGCGCCAACGATAAACGCCAACACCGGCGCGGCCGGAACATTCACGCCAAGATTGGGCAGGATGCCGACAACAAAGCCGAGCGCCCACGAGATCCAACCAGCCGGATTGAAACCCGCGCGCGGCCCCGTCCATTGCCCCTTGCTCAGGATGTAGTCCACCAACATCGCGCCGCAGATCGGGCCGAAGCTGGCGCCGATGATGACGAACACGCTGATTGCCTTGGCCACCAGCCCTGTTACCGCCAGGATGATGCTAACGGCGGCGCCGATGCCGACGGAAATGAACGGGTTGACCTTCGGCAGGGTGGTCTTGAAGCTGTTGGCGGCGATAAACGAGCTGAAACAGGCCGGCGGGAACGCCGCCACGGCCAACAGGAACATCACCCACTTGGCCGTGTCCTTGCCGAGGATGGACGGAATCAGTTCAAACGAACTGAGACTGCTGATCACTCCCTTGGATGCGCCCGCATGACCAGCGACGATCACCAGCGACAGCCCGGCGGTAAAGAAAATGGCCAGCGCAATACCGACCAAACCGCCCAGTTGGACATCTTTGCTGTCGCGGCTGTTGGTGCCAAAGTCCACGCCGGCGGCACCGGCCGTGGCAAAGAAACCAACCACATAGGTCAACATGGCGGCGAGTACGCCGAAATAGGTGAGCGCCTTCGGGCCGGTCGGGTTGGCCACGGTCTGGGCGGCGACAAGAAGTTCAGGCTTGAAGTCGCCGATGCTGCCGATGGTTTTGGCCGTAAGCCAGAGCAGAACAACCAACGGGATCAACGGCAGGTACGTGGCGACTTTTGCGACGTATTGAATTCCCTTCAGTCCGACGAATGCCGCCAGCACGCCCCAGACCACCATGATGATCTTGGCATTCACAGGAATAATTGCGCTGAGTGCCAGGGAAGAGAAATAGACATTCACGCCGAGCCAGCCGAATTGCAGCACGCCCATCAGGAAACCGGGCATCAGGAAACCGCCCTGTGCGCCAAAGGTGGAGGTGCCGACAATGTAAAGCGGCAGACCCGTTCTCATGCCAAACAGGCCGGGCACGAGGTAGAACAATACATGACAGACCACCGCAGAAACCGCCAGGCTCAACAACGCCCAGCCGAGTCCTTGCGCCAGTGTGCCGCCGGGAGCAGCGGCTTTGGCCGCATCCTGCCAGAAGACAAACCAGAGAAAGATGCCGGCATAGGTGGGAGCGGTGTTTTTGTACCAGGGAGCGCGATTGGCTGCGGGATTGGGCGTCGCGCTGGTAATATAACCGGGGAGTTGGTTGGGTGTGCTCATAGTGGGCGTTTTTATGGCGGGTTTTTTCACGGCTCGCAAGCCAAAAACATCTGCTCGCGACGGGGTTATCGGCCGATCTTCAGGTTTGACGGCGTCGTGCCGCGCCGCGGCTCGGTGAGGGGCGCGGTCGCCGGCGGGACGGGAACGGCGGGCGGCGGCGTGTTGGTGGACGGAGCAATTTTCTTGTCCAACTGCAACTCTTTTCCGACATCCAGCAGTTGCGAGCGGCGCAATGCCTCCGCGCTGGTCTGCGCGTCCGTGCGCAGAACAACCGGGCGGATGAAGACGATCAGTTCATTGCGCTCGTCGGTGATTTGCTGGCTTTTGAAAAACCAGCCAAACAACGGGATGTCCCCAAGCACCGGTACCTTGGTCTGGGTGCGGTTCTTCTTGTCTTTGATCAGGCCGCCGAGCACAACGGTGCTCTGGTCCTTGACCATCACGACGGATTCCGCCTCGCGTTTCTGGATGGAGGGGACCACGATACCGCCGATGTTCTTTTCGGGGCCAAGCTCATTGACTTTTTGGGAGATCTCCAGCGTGACAAATCCGTCGGGATTGATGCGCGGGGTAACCTTCAGTTCGAGCGCGACATCCTTGTATTCGACGTTGGCGCGCAGGCCGCTGGTGACCTGGTTGGTGCCGCCACCGTAAACGACATCGGACAGCGTGGAGGTGGCGACGGGAACGGAATCGCCGACGGTGATGCTGCCCTCCTGGTTGTGCAGGGTTTGGATGACTGGCGTGGACAGAACCTTGAGGCGTCCGCTGCTGGCCATCAGGCGCACGACGGCATCCAGATTGAGGTTGCGAAAAGTGGCCCAGTAGGTCAACGCGCTGGACAGCGCCGCTCCTTGCGGAGTCATGCCAATCGGGGTGGCGCCAATGTTCAGTGGCAATGGCCCCTTGCTGTCGCCGGTCATGGTGCCACCGTAGAGACTGGCAGGGCCGGCCTTGATGACGCGGTTGACAATGTCCACGCCGGTGTCGGTTTCGTTGTTGAGGGTAACCTCGCCAATGATGACCTCGATGAGGACTTGGGGCACGTTGGTGTCAATGCTCTTGACCAGCTTTTGCAGGCGTTGCATGTCCTCCTTGGTAGCCATGAGCAGAAGCGTGTTGGTGCGAGTGTCGGGCAACACCCGGACGGTTTCGGGATTTTCCAGAAAACCGCCGGCTTCGAGCGCGGCGCCGCCGCTGCTGCCGACGCGCACGGTCGGGCTGGCAAACGTGGTGGGCGTAGTGGTGGCGGCAGTGGTGGTGGATCGGGCGCTGCCGGTGCTGCTGGAGCTGCGGGTGGAACGTCGGGTTGATGCGGCGCCGCTGATGGAGCCGCCGGTGATGACGGCGTTGACGAGCATGGCGGCCTCTTCGGCATTGGCATAGTTCAACTCGACGATTTGGGTGATCACGTCGGGGTCCACCTTGACGTCGAGTTCGGCGACGAGCCGATCCAGCAACGCGAAATCCTTGCTGCGACTGAGGACGAAGATTTTGTTGGTGCGTTCGTCGGGAGTGAGGATGACCTTGGTCTCGACCACGGATGCGTCCGCAGTCGGCGTGGGTGTGGGCGGAACCGGTCTGGCAGCGGGGACAGGGCCGGGAGCCGGTGTGGTGGCGCCGGCTTTGGGTTTGAACTGTTGGGCGGCCTGAAGCATGGTCTGGATGCGTTGGACCGCCTCGGCGGCCTTGGCATAGCGGAGCTGGTAGATTTTGGTTTCCATCCGCAGTTCGTACGGTTGATCCACGTGTTTGAGCAGTTCGAGCATCTGGTTGACGTTGTTGGCGGTGTCAATCACCAGGAGGCTGCCGGACTGCGCCAGTTGAACAATCTGGCCGTAGGCGTGCAACAACGGTTGGAGGGCGGTGGTGACTTCGGTTAGTTCGGCATATTTGATGCGGATGACCCGCGCCACCAGCGTGTCGGAAGTGGGGAGGACAGCGCTCTCGTTGATGCCGACGCGGACGCCTTCTTGTTTGGCGCCGGCGATCTGGACGACCTTGAGGAACTTCTCGCCCAGCGGCACCACGGCAAGACCGTTGACGGCGAGCACGCTGTCGAGCGCCTGAATCGCTTCTGCGCGGGTCAACTCGGTTTGGCTGCGGAAATTCACCACGCCGGAGAGGTTGGGCGCGGCGATAATGGAGCGTTTCGTGAGCCGCGCATAGTAATCGAGCACGGCGCGAACAGGAGCGCCTTCAAAATCAATGATGCCGACCGACTCGGAAGCAGCGGCGGCACCCGCCGCCGGGGCGGGAATGGGTTGAGGAGTTTGCGCGCGCAATGCCGTGACCGTCGCCAAAATCATGGCAAGACGGGCGGCATGACAGGAAAAGAGATGGAAGGTTGATTTCATCTGACAAAGGGGATTCTGCGTCGGGCGGCGGTTGGTTCCGGCGCCGGAGTGCCCGGCGGCGGCGACGGCAGCGGCCCGGCGGCCGCGGTGGGCGCGGGCGCCGCGACGGGTTTGGCGCCGCCCTCGCCGAAGATCAACATGCCGACCTCCAGCCCGCGACGCAACAGGAGCCGGCGTTTGGGTTGCGCGTCTTCGATTCGCACGATGGTGACATCCTCGATGGTTTCACCCGGTGTTTTGAAGTAGCACTGATTGGTTTGTTTGTCGAGGATGACCGCCTGCAGGCCGGTGGAACTGTCGGCGGCGCCGATCAGGCCGACAAACGCAAATCGGGCCATGAAATTGGAGCTGGTCGCCGAGATCAGGGCGGGATCGGCTTTTCCAAAGGGCGCCCGGTCAATAATCGGGCGGTAACGCTCGAAGCTGGGTGTTTCGAGCGCCAACGCGCCAGTGGCCGACATCACCGCGGCCAGGAGCAAGCAGCGACGTTTCATGACGCAGCCTTTCCCTGCGGGCCGGTGAGGGCGCGCAATTGGATTTCGCCACGGAGAATCTGCGGGTTGTCGGGCCGGGGCGCGACCTGGAGTTGCTCGACATCCACAAAAGCCGCTCCGGTCTGGAGCGCGTAGAGGAACCGCACGAGCGATTCCGTGTTGGCCTCGAACGAGCACTGGACAGCAAGCTCGCGGTAGGCGGCGCGTTCGGCGACGGGAAGCGGTCGCCGCGACTGAATCAGCAGGCCGCTGGCGGCGCTGACTTCGTCCAGGCGTTTCAAGAGGTCGGACATTTGCTCGAACCGCTGTTGCGGGGCGCCGAGACCCTCGCGGAGACGCTGCACCTCGCGCTGCCACTCGGATTTGTGCGCGATGAGTGTCTTCATGGCCGCCAGTTCGCGTTCCCGGTCGCCCACCTGGCGGCGGAGATGTTGCCAGCGGCCGGCCAACGAGGTGGCCAGCAGATAGGAACCGAGCAGGACGGCCAGCCCGACGGTGATGGCGATCAGATTTTTTTCGCTGCGTTTCAGGCTCATGGCTTGGCTCCGGCAGGACGAGCAGCGCTTTTCAGGCTACAAACCACCTCAAACTTCGTCAAGCCACCCTGCACCGTCGGCATGGACACCGTTTTCACGCCCGTGAACAACGGACAACGTTCCAGCCGTCCGATGAAATCCGACGCCAGCGAGGCCGAGGGTGTTTCGCCGCGAAGCGTGACGCTGTGGCCTTTTTTGAATCCGAAACCGGTCAGTTGCACCTTTTCGGGAAGCAACAGGGTGATCTCCCGCAGCGCCTCCAACGCCGTTTGTTTTGTGTCGAACCGCGATTCCAACGCCGTCAACGTCTGGCGCGCCTCGCGGGCTTCGGCATACTCGGTTTGCAGGCTTTTGCGCTGACGATCAATCTCCCGCAGATGCTGCTGCTGATTTACCCAGGCCGCGCCGAACCCCAGCAACGCCAGCGCGTACACTGCCGCCACCACCAGAGCGCCCTGCGCCAGGCGTCGCCGCAACCGGGCCGCGCGGCGCTGTTGTCGCCATTCGTCGGGTAGTAGGTTCAACGTCCCGCCCCGCTCGGCAGTGGTTTCCTCGCGCAGAGCCGCGGCCACTGTGGGCACCTCGCCGTCGGTTATGAAACGCGCGGACGCGCCGAGTTTCCCGCGCCACGCCTCGTCCGCGCCGGCAATCATCACCTCGCCAAAAGGGACGCCGGGCTGCGCCCATTCCATGGCCAGCCGCGTCTGGCGAATCTCGCCCACCAACTCATCGGGGTTTGCCACCTTCATCGAACGCACCCACAGTGGTTGGCCTCGCAGAAAACCGATCACCGACACGGAATCGGTCCCGCGCCAGACAAACAGGTGAAGCCGTTCCTCCTGCGGCAGCCGATGGCAACGAACCATGGCGCGAAACACCGCCAGGGCATCCACGCCCACCACTTCCACGGGCAACCCCGCGGTTTCCAGCGCCGCGACGCGCTCGTTTACGATCGCTTTCGGGGCAATGGCCAGCAACAACCGGGTGTGGGTCTCCGTTCGCTCCAACGGCAAAAAACCGCACACGATTTCCTCGGTCGGCAACGGAGAAAGGTCGTCCAGTTGCAACCGCGCCATTTGCTCCAGTTCCGTCGTGTCGGTCGAGGGCAACATCAGCGTGTGACACCATACGTCTGCCCCGCTGATCGCGGTGACAAAGCGATGGTCGCTCGGCGGGCACTGGCGGCGGGCTTCGGCGAGGTCCGCGACGTGTTGCGCTGTCTCTGTCGTGGCGAGCGACACGCCCGTCGCATCGGAAACGATTCCCACCCAGGGCCGCGCCTGTCCGAGTCGTCTCACGGCTGTCCTCCGGGTGCAGGCATCCAGGCGAGCACCTCGTAGTCGTTGACAGTGCGGGCGAGGATGGCGGTGATGGTGCGTCGGACGCCGCCGACTTCGCCGGTGGCGGTGACGCGGAAACGGGTGGATCGGACGCTGGCCCAACGTTGCCATGCTTTTTGTTCCGCCGGGTCCACGGGACCGAACTCGCGGAAAAATTCGTCCACGGTGCGGAAAGGATGATCGTCTTCCGTGCCGAGGATGCCGTCGGAGCCGTTGCGTCGTTCCAGCACCGCGGCGACGCGCGGTTCGTCGAGGTTGAAGGCGGTCTGCAACACGATGGCGGGCGCGGTATTGATGTTGATGCGGCCCGATGAGTCGGTGGTGAAAAGGTCTTTCAGCCCGGGGCGGGCTGCCCGGCGGTCGGTGGCGGGCAGACCGTGGAAAAGTTCCGGTGTGACGCCCCGGATGAGCAACAGTTCCTCAACGCGGTGCAGCGGGCCGTTTTTGGCGCGGTACGGTGTGGGAAGAGCCTTGTAGTAATCGGTTTCGGCGCCGTTGAGGCGGTGCAGATCATCGCCGTCAATCCAGTCGAGGATCGAATCCACAACGACATCGGCGTCGAGCAACTCCGCGTCGAGCAGGTGCAACAAGCGATGGAGTTGTTCTTCGTCAAGCTGGTTAATGGGCAATCGGCTTTCCTCGTCCACCACGGTCACGTTGAACGTTCCTTCTCCCAGTGCATGGTTTACGTATCGTTCTTTGTTGGCGGCCCACAGTTGATTGAGGGCCTCGAACTGCGCTTCGGCGGGTTTTTTGCTGTGTTCCAGCAATTCGACCCGCGCCATCTCAATACCGGATCGGGCGAGCGATTCCGCTTTGAGAGCTTTGCGGCTGTACGAGGCCACCTGGGTCTCCACATGCATGGTGAAAGCAAACCCGCCGATGAGCAAGGACAAAACCAGCAACACCCAGAGCACCACCACGAGAGCGACGCCGCGTTCAGGGGCATGAAGAGGAGGGGTCATGGCGTTCCTTCGGGCGGTGTGATTTCGGCGGGAAGATATTGGGCGAGTTTCGCAGCCGGCAGGTCCACCAGGCGGGTCACGGTCATTTCCGAGCCGGTTCCATCCAGCGGAGCCAACGTCAGGCGAAACTCCAGCCCCGACGGCATGGTATCGGTTTCCTCCCATTTCTCTTTCCACGCCTCCGTGCGGATGTCGCGGAGACGAACGGCAAACCCGGTCACGCCGCGGGCGAGCGCATACCCTGTTCTGGGTGCCGCAACCTCCTCCTCCTGCAGGGCGGGCGCGTTCTGGATCATCAAACACGGCTGGCCGTCGGCATCTTGATCGAGGTAAAGCGTCACCCGCCGTAATCCCACCAGCATTGCTTCCGACGGCGGTAACAGCGCATCGGAGGTGGTGACAAAACTGATCAAGTCGCCCCGCATCGAATCGTGTTCCAGACGAAAAGCGTAAAGTCGGCGGCGGTCCGGAAAATAGACGGCCGCTTGGGCCAGTTCAGCAATGGATTCCGACAAGATGCGTTCGCGTTGCCATGTCTCGGCAAGGGTGTTGGAGCGTTTCCAGCCGCGCAAGCCCGCGCTCCAGGTGCTGGAGACAGCGATCACCAGCAGGCCGAGGATGGTCACTGCCAGCATGATTTCCAGCAGGGTGAAGGCGGAACGGGGCGTTTTCATCGTTGTTTCCGCGGCAGGTAACGGTATTCCACGAGCGAATCGGTGACGGTTTGTCCGCGTTCCTCCCATGAGACCGTAAGGATTTGTCGCCACAATCCCTGCGTTTCGGTCGGCTCAAACCAACGTCGCCATGTGAATCCGGGATACTCCTCAAACAAACCTTCCTGGTCGAGGAGGTCATTGGCGCGCTCGATGCGGAACTCGCCGCTTTTGTTTGCCAGCAACATCTCGGCCACACTGTAAGTCTGAATACTGCGAGCCGCCGCGAGGCATCGGCCCAGACAATCCATCAACACGCCCAGCCCCACGGCCACGATGACCACGGCCAGAACCACTTCCAACAAGATGTAGCCTGCGCGATGGCGGTTGTTCATGTCCCCACAAGCGCCTCGTCTTCCTGTGTCACCCGCGCCACCTCCTCCACCGTCGTCAATCCCGCCCGCACCTTCGCCCAGCCATCCTCCCGCAACGTTCTCATACCGGCGGCACATGCGGCCTGTTTGATGGTTGAAGACGGCGCCCGCTCGATGACCAGGGGACGCAGGCTCTCGCGCATCACCAAAATCTCATAAATACCCGTTCGCCCACGATAACCCGTGAACCGGCACTCCTCGCAACCGCGTCCGCGATAGAACGTCACCGCCTCATACGGCGTGGGGAATCCCACTTCGTTTAACAGTTCCGGTTCCGGTGTGTAGGCGGTTTTGCACGACGCGCACAAGGTTCGGACCAGACGCTGGGCGATGATAGCCTCAACGGATGAACTGACCAGAAACGGCTCAATTCCCATGTCCAGAAGCCGCGTAATCGCGCCCGCCGCGTCGTTGGTGTGCAGCGTCGAGAAGACCAAATGCCCCGTCAACGCGGCGCGGATGGCGATCTCGGCGGTTTCCAGGTCGCGGATTTCGCCAACCATGATCACGTCGGGGTCCTGGCGCAAGATATGACGCAAACCACTGGCGAAGGTCAGGCCGATTTCCGGTTTGACCTGCATCTGGTTGACGCCGGGCAACTCGTACTCGATCGGCTCTTCAATGGTGATGATCCGCTGGTCAATCGAGTTGATGGTGCTGAGAAAAGCGTATAGTGAGGTGGACTTGCCCGAACCGGTCGGGCCGGTGACCAAGATGATGCCGTGTGGCAGTTCGACCAGTTTGCGGACGATTTTCTCATCGTCGGGACTCAACCCCAGCTTGTCCAGTCCGAGAAAAATGCTGCTACGGGTGAGCAACCGCAAGCTCACGCTCTCGCCGTACGCCGTCGGGATGGTGGAGACGCGCACATCAATTTCCGAGCCGCCGCTGCGGACATTGATACGCCCGTCCTGCGGCAACCGTCGTTCAGCGATGTCCATGCTGGCCATGACCTTGATGCGCGAGATGATGGCCGCTTGAAACCGTTTCAACTGCGCCGGCACGGGCACCTGATGGAGCACGCCGTCCACCCGGTAACGGATTCGCAGGTCGTTTTCCATCGGTTCCATGTGAATATCGGTTGCCCGCTCCTTGTACGCCTCGGCGATGATCTGGTTGACGAACTTGACGACACTGGCCTCCTGGTCGTCGCGGGCCACATCCTGTTTGGCAACGGCGGTTTCGGGCAGGTCGAGGTCCACCACGTTTTTCTGAATCAACTGGTCCAGTGTTTCCGCGCCAACGCCGTAATAACGTTTCAACGCCTTCTCGATGTCGGCCATTGAACTGAGCGCAAGACGTATTCGGGACCGGGTGACCATTCGCAACGACTCGATCATGGCCAGATTGAACGGGTCATTGGTGGCCACCAACAGTTGGCCGTCTTCCATCCGCATCGGCATCACATGGTACTGGAACACCGCCTTGGTCGGCACCCTGGCGCGGATGGAAGGATCAATTTCGCGCTCGTGCAACCGCGTGAACCTCAGTCCGAGACAACGAGCAAGCGCTTGTAACAGTTTCTCTTCCGCAACGGCTCCCGTTTTTGTCATGGCATGGACAAACGGCTCGTCCGCAGCGGGGGCAACCTGGTCGAGGGCGCTAATTTCTGCCGCCGACAACACTCCCGTTTGCGCCAGATCATTTCGCAGGCTTGATGGCCATGAACTCACAAGCCAGCAGCATAGGGAAGCCCTCCAACCCTGTCAAGCGACGCGCCGTGACAGGGAAAAAGAGGAAAAAAGAAAGGGCCGGTCTTTTGACCGGCCCCTTTGAATCAAAACGAACCCGTTACGACCGACGCCGTCGTCGGAGCACCAACATACCCGCCAACCCAAGTCCCACCAGCGCAAACGCCGACGGCTCAGGAACAACAGAAAGCTTAACATATGGCATATCACCATAAGGTGTGCTAATTGCACCAGACCCTAAGTTGCCCCATAATACGCTTCCACTGGAATGAAGGTCACTCAGATCTATTACTAAAGTACCAGCTAATTCGGTCGGAAATGTAGCAGCAAATTTAAAAATACCTTCTTCCGATGCACTAGCTATTGTTGTGGCATTGAGTGCCCAAACATAAACGTTCGACGTAGTAATCCCCAAAGCTTCAAAATTAGTAGTAACACTGTCTCCCCAAACACCTGCATAGGCATATTGTATACCTGCCATTGTGCCGATCGTACTAGTGCCAACCGGTACAAAGTAACTCGCCAGCGTTAATGGGGTAGCCGCCAAACTTACGATTGCAGCATCGTTGGTGGTAAAGTACCCCATCATTACCAAGTTTGTTGCAGGGACGAGTGTAACTCCGTCTGCCAAGGTGAGAACCGCACCTTGGGCACCCCAATCAAGAGTAGCCACAGCTTGTGAATCAACAGGTTTACTCACTATTGTCAAAACGATTGTAGCTCCGACAATAAATCTTTTGATAAACATATTTATAAAACCTCCATTTCTTTCGACTTTACTCCGGGTAATTGAAAGGTTGTGGTATCGTCCAGTTAAAACTGTGACCTCCTATAGTACGAATTCTAACGCTTCCTCCCATTGGGATAACTGTGTTACCTACATCCGTGAACATGTCTGTCGAACGACGCCAACCGGCTGGAGAATTAGTCCTGTAATAGTAGGTATCGTAACTGATCCCATTCCAAATCGAAATGGTGTCTGCGGTTGATGCAGTAGACCCTCCTGCAAAACCATTGGTGGTGCTACCAGTATATAAGTTACTCGTAGCCAATGTTAAATTTGTGACTGGATAGACATTGGCCACAATATTTTGATTCGCGGAAATAGGAATCAAAGTTTGCCCTAGTTTGACAGCTCCTACTAATTTTGTAGAAACAGAAGAGCCTAGTTTACGTTTGATCCAAATTCCTTGATCCATGTAAAGAATGGTATTGGAGGCGTCTGTGAACATGTCAGTAGAACGGCGCCAGCCGGCCGGGGAATTAGTCCTATAGTAATACGTGTAGTAAACCTGAGTTTCAGGGTCCAAAAGAATTATGTTGTCAGCAGTACTTGCGGAACTCCCCCCTGCTAAACCAATTTCATTATTCGTCCCAAAGACGCTACCAATTGTCCAATGCTTGCGAAGCTTATACGTTGTCGTTCCGGGTATGATCATGGAGGACAAATCACTAGCAGTAGTGAGCGTAGTGGAAGTGTTACTTATAACGTCATCAGTAATGCCAGCCCCAGGCCCTGATGTAAGTTCGATAAAATAAGCGTTGCCAGTGCCACTGAATTGGCCATTTGTCCAATTAGCACTGGAGTCAGTGAGCTGGGTTCCATTGGCTGCCGTGATTTTGCTTTGATAAGCCACTGGTTGAGTCAGGCTCAAACCAAGGTATGTGTAGGGGCTGGTATTGGTGCCGTTTATGGTAACCGTGACAAATCCGACGGGGTCGGTGACGACGTTGGTTTGTGCGTCTGTTGTGGCGGCAAGCCACCACAGACAGGCTGCCGATAACAACCCGCAGAAAATCTTCATATGCCTGACTCGCTTTCTTCGTTCTGCAACCGAAGAATAGATAGCAAATTCCTCTTCACATGCAATCTTTTTTTCGAACGGGTAAGACTGGACTCTCACGCAGTAAAATGCCATACTAAACACGGTTTTACCGCGCCGACGTAGCTCAATCGGCAGAGCAGCTGATTTGTAATCAGCAGGTTGTCGGTTCAAGTCCGACCGTCGGCTCCATTCCGTCTATTCGTGGCTGATTTGTTGTTTCAAGGCATTGGCCAGCCAGTTTTCAAAGAATTCCCGACTTTTTTCCTTTGTGTAGAGTTGTTCCTGTTCCGCCTTGGGGAGTTCGCCCAGAACGGCTTCCACGGTGTTGGTAGTCGTGTCGCGAAGAAGGGAGAGTTTCACTTTTTCGCCGGGAGATTTGGACTGGATGTATTGGATAAACCCGTCGGGGCCGGTTTCCCATTTCTTGTCGTCCACGGCGATGATGAAATCGTTTGGTTGGATACCGGCTTTTTGCGCTGCCGTGTCCTCGATGACGCGGTTGACCCAGACAGATCCCGGTGGCATGACGCGGTTTTGGATTACAAGCTGGCCGTTGCCCATGACGTTGACGCGGTTCAATCCCACGCCGAGGTAACCTTTGGGGGCGCGAAACAGGTGACGGTCCACGATGGTTTCCATGGCATCGCGAAGACGGGCTTTCACTTCGGGGTCTCTCGTCTGGGCATACACGCGGAGACACTGTTGGAGGACGACCTGATGGGCGGTCTCGGCCAGTTTCAACAGGCGTTGTGAAGCGGCTTCGCGTGCCGCGTATTGGGCATGGCCGAGGTCCCTGATGGTTTGAATAATCTCGTTGGTGGGGGAAAGATTCGCGGCGCGCGAGAAAGATGTTCCCGCCAGGGATGCCAGCAGGATGACGCAACTACCGATTCGGGCTAACGACTTCACATGGCCTCTATAAGACGGACGGCTACGACGGGCAAGAGTGATTTTGGGGAGTTCAGGGACGCAGGAAACCGGGGTCTCGGAGCATCGGCAAGCCGAACAGTGTTGCCCCAAGTAGTCCCTGATGTTGTGGGGACGGTTGTTTTTTGAGAGCCAGAGGGTCGGTAAGCAGTGATTTTGCAGGCGAAGCCTCCGCGGTGGGGACGGCATTGGGAATGGATGGTTTTGCGGTGAGGTGAGGAGCAATTCCCTGATCTGCCCACTGACGCAGGTCATGCGGACGCGCTTTGCGGGCGGCAAGCAACTGTTGGATTTGCTTGGAGGCGTTCTCGATGTCCATGGCGCTGGGCACCTGTAAACCGATTTGTTTCTGTTCCTCGGCACGGGCGTTCTGATACAACTCAATCAGGTCGGTAATGGTTCGAGCCATGCGGGCCATTCGCAGTTCGCGTTCTTTTGCGAGAATGACCTGAAGAGTGACGGGAATGCTTTTTTGCATCTTGAGGGGCGAATACACAACCAGGCCGAGACCGTCCTGATTTTCGCCGGCGATGGAATGCAACCGTCGTTCGTAATCCTGTTCGATGTTTTGCTGTTGCACCTCGAAATACGCCGCCATCATCAGCGCGAACATCCGATCCTGACTTCGCAGTTGCGCCGCCGCGATGGCTTGTTCCAGCGTGACGGGCGGGGGCGAGGATGGTTCCGTTGCGCGGATGGATGACCCACCAAGAGCAACAGCGATCACCAAGACGGCCAGTAACAATGTTTTCATAAATATACCTCTTTTGATTGGCTTCCTGGCGCTGGTGTTACGGGGGGACAATGCAACTTGGCACAGCCTTTACCGGGTTTTCTTACCCGCCGGGAAACTATCATGAAGCTGACGGCTGTCAACCGGCTTTGGAAAATGTACCTTTCAGCCCGGCGGAATGAGGAGCGAATTGTTCATGTGACCACCAGGGTGGTCAGTGTTTGAAACAAGCACGCAAGGATCGGATGCGGTCGTGCCTCCGCCGATTGCCGTTGACATCGCATTCGGGAAACCTAGACTTTCCTCTCGAAGGAGACATGGGATGCGGAAAGGATGCGGGGGATTGGGTGTCGCGCTGATCGGGGGAGTTATCCTGTGGAGCGGGTGCGCGTTCCGTTACAGCGACCGCCGCAGCGGCGTTGAACATCTGTGGGGGATCGGGCAGATGCGACTGCATCAGCAATCCGCCGGCAACGGACTTGTCACGGTCACCACCGGCGTGTGCGTTCCTGGTCTCTGTTTGGAAATCGGGTCTGACCAGTTCGGGTTCAACTTTGGCTGGCTCGGTCACGAGCGGTTGGTTGTCGTGGCTACCAATGCCGCCGCCGGGCTTTGTTCTCCCGTCGCCTGGCCGTTTCTTCCGTCCGTTGGCCGGGCCAATGGGCGGTGGACATTGGGTCACTTGCAGATGCGTTCTGTTCCGTCAGCGGGCCATTTTGTTGTCATGACCGGCAAGGCGCTTGTCGGTGTCGGGGCGCGTCTCGGTTGTGACGGCAACGGTTTCGGAATCGGGTTGGACAGCCGTCAGCAGACGGTGATTTACGATCCGAACATCCGCTTGGAGATGGATCAGGATGTGCCGCGCTGGCCGGGGCTTGATCTGTTTTCGACGCGGGTCGCAGTATCGTTGGCTCACGAGGAAAACCGTCCCGACACAATCTTCCAGGAGGAACCATGAACAATCGTTTCATTCCGTTATTGGCTAGCCTGGCTTATTTGACCGCCGGCTGCGCGAATCGTGTGGCGTTTGTTACGCACAGTTCCATCGGGTTGGATGTGTCCGGTACCGCGCAGGTACCCACGCGGGTTTCCCTGAGTTTCGACCGCCATGAGGCGGCGATTGTCCCCCGCAAGACCAACGGTGAAGCCCACGCGGTTTACGGCGGGTTGGATGCCGATATGACGTGGTTTGACGGCCAGATTATCCGACAGACGTTTGCGACGGGTGAAGCCGCCAAGCTGGCGACAGGCGCGGGAACGGAGCCGCTGGTGCCGACGATCAACAGCGACAGGGCGCCGTTGGTGTTTGTGACGGCCACCACGTTGGGGTTGAAGTTGTCGGCGGGCGAGCAATCGCTGCCGCCAAGTCTGCTTTTGGGCTATCGTCGGGAGGAAGCCACCGTTATTCCGGTGCCGGACCCGTCCCAAGAGGTTCGTTCCGTGTATGCCGACATCGAGATCAACACCACGGGGAAAGTAGCGCCGGCCACCACCAATTTCAGTTCGCTGGGAGGCGTTCGCATCCGGCAGTCCTTCGCGACGGGCAAGGCGGCGGAGTCGCTGGCAAAGGGTAATGCGACCGTTCGTGAAAAACTAAACAGGGCGGCCGGTGCTGTGAGCATCAGCGATTTCAAAAGGAAAGCGACGCTGGAGAATGAGATTGGCGAGAAACTGCGGACACTGTCACCGGAGCAACAGAAGCAATTCTTCACATGGGCCGACACGACGTTTCCGAAACAGAGCGGTGGACAGCTTGCGGCGAAAGATGCTGATTATTTTCAGAATGTGTTTCTTCCCGGTCTGGGGCTGGAGGAAGTGACGGTTGTTTGGGAAAAAATCCAGCAGATAAAGTAAGGAGAGCCATGATCTACCATCGAATCGAAATGGTGCGGATGACCTTTCAGGAACTTGCGGCGGATGAAGCGAAACGGGTCGAGTTCCGAAATGCCCTCAATGAATACGGCAAGGGCGATTGGGAACTCGTTCAGCTTCAAGAGGTCAACCAAGAGCTACTGGTTTTCCTGAAGAAGAAAACCTGACGCCCTGTTATTTTTTACGTGAAACGGCGGTGTTCAACGGCTCACCATTGAACGACGCAGGCGGCCCAGGTCAGGCCGCTGCCGAAGACGACCAGCAGGATCAGGTCGCCGCGCTGGAAACGCCCTTCGCGGGCAGCCTCATCCAACGCAATGGCCACGGAGGCGGCGCTGATGTTTCCATAGCGGTGGAGGTTGACATAGACCTTTTCTTTTGGTGCGCCGAGCCGCTCGGCGAGGGCGTCAATGATGCGGAGGTTGGCCTGGTGCGGGATAATACACTTGATGTCGTGGATGGTGAGGTTGCACTTTTTAAGGGCGTCTTCCGCGGCGGTCTGCATGGCGATGATGGCGTTTTTGAAGACTTCCTTGCCTTCCATTTTGAGGTAGTGCATTCGGGCGCTAACGGATTCTTTTGAGGCCGGGTATTTGGCGCCGCCGCCGGGCATGAGGAGGATGTCGGCCTTGCTGCCGTCGGCGCCCATGCAGGTGGTGAGGATGCCGTGTTGTTCGCCGCGGCTGCGGAGGATGGCGGCACCGGCGCCGTCGCCGAAGAGCACGCAGGTGGAGCGATCCTGCCAGTCCACGATGGTGGAGAGTTTTTCCGCGCCGACGACCAGGACGGTGTTGTAGGTGCCGGAGGTGATGAATTGCTGGCCGATTTCCAGGCCGTAGAGGAAGCCGGAGCAAGCGGCTTCAATGTCGAAGGCGGCGGCGTGTTTGGCGCCGATTTTGTGTTGGATGAGGCAGGCGGTGTTGGGGAAGGGCATGTCGGGGGTGATAGTGGCGCAGATGATGAGGTCAATTTCGTTTTCGCGGACGCCGGCCTGTTCCATGGCGCGGCGGGCGGCTTCGGCGCCCATGTCGGAGGTGCACATCCAGTCGGGGGCGATGCGGCGTTCCTTGATGCCGGAGCGGGTGGTGATCCACTCGTCGGTGGTGTCCACCATTTTTTCAAGGTCAGCGTTGGTCAGGATGTGGTCGGGCAGGTAGGAACCGGTACCGACGATGTGGACCGGTCGCCCCGGTCGGCCGGTTTTGGGGTTATGCAGATTTGGTTTGCTGGAGTTTGTCATGGAGTTTTTTGATCTCTTCTACAATGTGTTCATTGAATTGACCTTCGACGCATTCGACGGCGATGCGGAGGGCGTTTTTGACGGCCTTGGGGGAACTGGCGCCGTGGGCCTTGATACAGATGCCATTGACGCCGAGCAGGATAGCACCGCCGTATTCGTCGGGATCGGCTTTGCGTTTGATGGCATTGAAGGCGCCGCGGGCAAGGAACGCACCCAGGATGCGGATGGGATTTTTTTTCAGTTCTTCCTTCAGGTAGCGACCGATGAGGCGGGCGGTGCTTTCGCAGGCTTTGAGGACGGCGTTGCCGACGAAGGCGTCGGCGACAATGACATCGGCCACATTGGCGAAGAGGTCGTGGCCGTCAATGTTGCCGACGAAATTGAGGTCGGACAGTTTCAGGAGGCGATGGGCTTCGAGGGTCAACTCGTTGCCTTTCATCTCTTCGGTGCCGAGGGAGAAGACGGCGACACGCGGTTTTTTGTAGCCGACGATTTGTCGGGAGTAGAGGCTGCCCATCACGGCGTACTGGACGAGGTTGATGGGGTGGGGTTCGAGGTTGGCACCGGCGTCCATGAGGACAAAGACGTTGTCGGGCGATGGGATGAGGCAAGCGAGGCCGGGGCGGTCCACCCCCTCCAAGGTGCGCAGTTTCAAGTGCGCCGCCGTGAGAAGCGCCCCGGTGTTGCCTGCGGAAAGGATGGCGTCGGCGTCGCCGCGTTTGACGATGTCAATGGCGCGGCACATCGAGCTATCTTTTTTGCGTCGGACAGCCTGCACGGGCGGATCGTCCATGGCGATGATTTCGGTGGCATGGACGATTTCGAGGCGCGGGTCACGCGGACCGAGTTTGGCCAGTTCGGCTTCGATGCGCGGGGTATCGCCCACCAGGAACAGGCGGGTGATACGGTTTTGTTCGCGCAGGGCTTCCACGACGCCCGCCACGATGTTGTGGGGCGCAAAATCCCCCCCCATCGCGTCAACGGCGATCTTCATCGGAAACGGCTTTTTAAGCGGCGTTTACGGAGACGACCTGGCGGCCCTTGTAGTAGCCGCAGGACGGGCAGACGCGGTGTGGACGGACCTGGGCACCACATTGCGGGCATTTTGACAGCCCCGGTGCGGTGGGGCGATGTGACGCCTTGCGCGTGCGCAGGCGCATTTTCGACATTCTTCGTTTTGGGACACCCATGTTGGAAATTCTCCTACTTAAGTTTCAACTGGTTCAATGCCTGCCAGCGCAAGTCCTCGTGGGACACCTTGCAGCCACAGACGCCGTCATTCAAATCCTTCCCGCAAACAGGACACAAGCCTTTACAGGCCGGCTGGCAAAGCGCCCTTTGGGGAAGTTCGAGGATAATATCTTCACGAATCTGGGGCGTCAAGTCCACGAAATCTTCCCCCTCCAACGGCTGCAATACCACAAACTGCCCCACCGCCAGCTTCTGGCGGAACATCCGCAGACAACGACTGCAGCGCAACGTCACCTCCGTCCGCAGCCGACCCGTCACCAACACCGCATGCCCCTGCAACTGGGCGTGCAACACGTACTCGATGGGTTGCTCAAACTGCACGTCCGCATCCCTCAACTCCATGATTTCGGGCTGTTCGCTCCCCTCGTAGTCCTCGCCCTCCACCGGAATCCGTTTGACATTGATTTTCAAGGCGCCAGTTTCCTCCGCAACGCCTCCCGGACCTCTCGCGGCACGAACGGGCTGACATCGCCTCCCAATCGCGCCACCTCCTTGACCAGCCGCGAACTGACAAAGGTGTATTCGTCTTTTGGCGCCAGAAAAATCGTTTCCACCCGCGGCGCCAGTACCCGATTCATCAACGCAAACTGGATTTCGTACTCGAAATCCGACACCGCCCGCAACCCGCGCACAATGGCAGTCGCCTTTCGGCGTCGAGCATAGTCCACCAACAACCCCTCAAACTGGTCCACCTCCACCCCTCGCACACCGCGCAAGGCGCTGCGGACCAGGGCGGCTCGCTCGTCCGAGCTGAACAGGGGGCGTTTATCGGCGTTTTCGGCCACGGCTACGATCACCCGGTCGAACAACACCGCCGCCCGTCGGGCCACGTCCAAGTGCCCGTTGGTAATCGGGTCAAAACTTCCCGGATAAATGGCGATCTTCAAGATGTTCTCCAAACAATGTTTCGCAGTTCACGATAGGAGCGGCGGGGCGGCTTTGCAACTTTTCTTTTGGTCACGTTCGGGGCGAGCGCCAACGGGTTGTGCCCCACAGGCCGATGGCGGCGATCGCCATCAATACCGCGGCAATGAGATGCCCCAGCGTGAACAGGCCGAAATAATGTGTCTCATAATCGCCCCGGTAAAACTCGACACCGAACCGCAAGGCGCCGTACGCAAGCACATACCACCACCAAATCTGGCCGTCGAACCGCCGCCGACGGTACAGGGTCCAGAGCGCGCCGAAGATTGCCAGATTGCCGAGCACCTCGTAAAGTTGGGTCGGATGCACCGGAATACCGTGCATGAGATGATCGCCGGGAAAACGGACGGCCCACGGCCAGTGACACGGTGTCCCGTAACAGCAACCGTTGAAAAAACAGCCAAGACGGCCAAAGGCGTGTCCGAGAGCGACCGTCGGCGCGCAGATATCGGCCAGTTTCCACAGTGGCAGCCGCCGGCGTCGGGCGAAAACAACGGTCGCCACCACGGCGCCGAGAAAACCGCCATAAAAGACAAACCCTTCCCGCAACGAGGCCGGGCCGTCGGCGCGCCAGGCGGCGATGAATTCATTCCAGAAGAAAACGATGTGGAACAGTTTTGCCCCGCCCATGCCGGCCAGGATCAGCCAGATACCGAGATCGCTGATCTGGCGCGGGTCCATGTTCTCCTGTTTCGCGCGTCGTCCCGCCAGGGTTAGTCCGAGCAGAAAACCGATGGCAACCAGCACCCCGTAGGTGTGGATGGCAAAGGAGCCGACGCGAAAGAAAACCGGGTGCATGGCCGCTAGAATCGGTCGTCGAGCACGATATTGTTTTTCTGGAGGGTGGTGCCTTCGACGCGGGCCAGTTCAACCAGCGACTCGCTGTAGTCGGCCCGCGCTCGGATTTCGGCGGAACGGGCGGCGGCCAGTTGGGACTGTGCCTGCAACACCAGGAAGCTGGTCGAGGTGCCGGCGCGCAGTTTGGTCTGCTCGGCCTGGAGCGATTCCTCGGCAAGCCGGCTGGCGGCGCGGGTGGCTTCGACGCGTTTGAGGTTGGTCTGGAGGCGGCCCACGGCGTTGTCCACCTGCACTACGATGTCCTGTTCGAGTTGTTTGAGCGTGAGCAGGGCCTGTTCGCGATCGAGGCGGGCGATGTTGTAGTTGGCGCGTGCCTGGCGGTTGCCCAGCGGGAAACGGATGGCGATGCCGACGCCCCAGGCGGGGGTGTCGTTGCCGAGTTGGCGGGCGGTGAGCGTATCGAAGCCGGTATAGGTCAGGCCGTTCATGCTGTAGCTGGCTTGCAGGTCCAGTTCGGGCCAGAGCTGGTTACGAGTGTATTGCACCAGGATGTTGCGCCGCTCCAGTTCATGTTTGGCGGCGATGAAATCGGGGCGTTGCTCCAGCGCGGTGCGGGTGCTGCGAACGAGATCGGCCTCGACCATTTCCACCAGCGGATAATCCACCGGCACCAACACTTCGCCCTGCAACGAGCGCACATCGGTGGTAATGAGGCGTTTGAGAGCGTTCTCGTTGTCCTTGATGGCGCGTTCGGCGATGATCACTGCTTCCTCGCGCTCGGCGACGCCGGCCTCGGCCTGGGTGACATCCAGCGGCGACATGACGCCGACCTGGACGCGTTTGCGGTTTTCTTCGAGCAATTGTTTGGCGCGGTTGAGGTCTTCGAGTTTGGCCTTGTGGTCTTCGATGGCGTACACCAGTTCGTAGTAGGCTTTGCTGACCTCGGTGATCTTGTTCATCACCAGAAGAGCGAAATTTTGCAGGGCGATGTCGCGTTTCTTTCGGGCCACGCGGATGGGGGCCAGGTTGGCGTCGAGGCCGAAGTTCTTCAGCAGCGGCTGCGACAGCGAGAGGGTGAGCGCGCCGGTGTACAGGTAGTCGTTGATGCCGGTGCCGCCAGAGCGGGAGTCGTTAACGGTGAGGCCGTAGCCGGTGCCCGTGGGTAACAGTCCGGTCAGGCCGAGGCTGGTATTGAAATTGCGCGACAGGCTTTCGCCGCCCGCGCTCAACGGCGTGGAGGCGTCGCTGTAGCTGATCCCGGCAGCCAGCGCCGGGTCGAACACGCCGGATTGCTGGACGATGCCCCAGTGGGCGATGCTCGGATTGATTCGTTCGAATCGGATTTCCAGGTTGTCGGCCAACGCCCGCTCGATACAGGAGCGCAAGGTCACCGACCGGGTCAGTTGGGTGTTGTTTTCCGCCGCCAGGACTGCCGGGGCGGCCAGACATAAGATCAGGGTGCGAAGTTTCATGGCCATCGCGCCCCATGATGCCCAAAGCCAACGCAAAGTCAATGCGGCCCATTGTCCCGGCGGTTTTTTGCCGTCCTTGCCGGTGGCGGCTGTCCTTTGGGAAGGCACCGGAGTTATTTTGCCAGGAACTGCTCGATTTCTTTCAGCGACAGACAATTAATCACATCGGCTTTTGTGAGCCAACCTTTGCGGGCGATGCCGACACCGAAGGCGAGATACTGGAGGTCATCAATGTTGTGTGCATCGGGATTAATGGCGCATTTGACGCCGAGTTGTTTGGCCCGTTTCCAGAGGCGCCAGTCCATGTCGAGGCGGTAAGGGTGGGCGTTCAGTTCGATGATTTTGCCGTGTCGGGCGGCGGCCTCGATCACGTCGGGCATGTTGACGGCGTAGCCTTCGCGCTCCAACAAAAGGCGGCCGGTCGGATGCGCCAGCATCGTGACCAGCGGATGGGCGAGCGCCCGGCAAATCCGTTGGGTCATCTGGTCGGCGGGTTGGTTGAAATGGGTGTGGACGGCGGCGATCACATGGTCGCACAAGGACAGGGTTTGATCATCGAAATCGAGAGAACCGTCGGGCAGGATGTCCACTTCCACGCCGAAAAAGATGCGGAACCCTTGTTTGGCGAAGCGGGTGTTGAGTTTTTTGATTTCCTCGGCCTGTTGTCGCAGGCGGCGCTCGTCCATCCCGTTGGCCTGGCGTTGGCCTTTGCTGTGGTCGGCGATGCCGATGTAGTCCAGTCCGAGGTCCATGGCGGCTTGGGCCATGGTTTCGATGCTCTCGATGCCGTCGCTCCAGGTGCTGTGGCAATGGAAGGTTCCGCGCAGATTTTCCTTTTCGATGAGCCGGGGGAGGCGCCCGGTCTCGGCGGCTTCGATCTCGCCCATGTCCTCGCGCAGTTCCGGTTCGACATATTCCAGGCCGAGCGCGGCATACAGTTCTTCCTCGGTGCGGCAGGGGATTGTGCTGCCGAGTTCCTTGGCGCTTTGCCGCCCTCGCCCCTCGGCGTCTCGCGGACTCGGCTTTTCTTTCTCGGCGACGGGCGAGAATCCGTACTCGTTCAGTGAAAGGTTTTTCAAGCGCAACGCGCGGCTGCGCATGGCGATGTTGTGCTCCTTGCTGCCGGTGAAGTAGTTCAGCGCGAACGCGTATTGTTGGTCGCTGACCACGCGCAGGTCCGCCTGGATGCCGCCGCGGAGGACGACGCTGGATTTTGTTTCACCCTTGGCCGAGACGCTGAGCACGCCCGGCATGGCAGTGAACGCCTCGATGATGGCGGGGGCGTCTTTTGGCCTGGCGCTAACGAGGAAATCCACGTCGCCAATCGTTTCCCGGCACCGGCGGAGGCTGCCGGCCAGGCTGCAACGGATCACTCCGTCCAGGGCGCGCAATGCTTCCAGCACCGGTTGCGCCGCGGCCAGCGCCTTGTGGAGATGATGGCGCGCGGCGAATCGTCGGACCAGTTCGATGCCTTCGAGGATTTTTTGTTGGGATTTCTCGCCGAACCCGTCGAGTTGGGCGACCCGTCCGTCCTTGCAGGCGGCTTCCAGTTTTTCAATGGAATCCACCTTGAGCTTGTCGAACACCGTTTTGGCGCGTTTGGGGCCGAAGCCGGGGATGCGGAGCATCTCCAACAGTCCGGGCGGCATGGACGCCTTCAGTTCGTCGTGGAACCGGAGCCGGTTGGTGGTGACCATCTCGGTGATTTTGGCGGCGAGATCGGTGCCGATGCCCTTGATCTGCGTGAGGCGCTGCTCGTCCACCAGTTGATGCAGGTCCTCTTGCAATCCTTCCACGATCCGGGCCGCGTTGTAATAGGCGCGGACCCGAAACGGGTTCTCGCCCCGCAACTCCAGCAGTTGCCCGATCTCGTTGAAGACCTCGGCGATTTCTTTCTTGTCCATAAGCTATTTTCGCACCTGAAGATTGGAGGTCACATCGCGCACGCCGTCGGTCTCCAGCGCGTGTGCCATTGCTTTCGCGATCAGTTCGTGCGACGCGACCGTGCCGGCGAGCGTGACGTGGCCGTCGGTGGTGTTGACCGCGATGCTCAGGGCGGAAAGCTGCTTGTCGGCGGCCAGTTTCGCTTTGATTTTTGCCGTGATGGTGGCGTCGTTGGCCATGTGAGCGGCCTGCGCGCCCCAGTCCTGCGCGGAACGGCGAAGCACCTTGCCGCTTTGGGCCAACTCGGCCTTGATTTCCGGCGTCGTCAGATGCCATGCCGTCAGCTTCGCGTCCACCGCCGCCACGGTTTCTGTCACCTTCGCGGCGGCGACATCCTGGGCATGGCGGACCTGCGGTTGTTGGCGTCCGACGGCGAAATACCAGACCGTGGCCAGCGTCAACACGATTCCCAGCAGCAAACCAATAATGAACTCTTTCATGGTCGCGCCCGATGTTATGCCACAGTTTGAGATTTTCGGCCAGCGAACAATAAAAAGACTTTCCACCACAGCGATGAAGCGTTACGCTTTAAGCGGTATGCGACAAGTTATCGGCATCTTGGCACTGATGGGGGCGTTGTTCGGCAGCGCGACCAGCGGGGCCGGTAAGGTCGTGCTGCGCGTGGGGCATTTCCCAAACATCACCCATGCCCAGGGCGTCATCGGGCACGGCCTGTCGCGCCAGGGCAACGGCTGGTTTGAATCGCGGCTCGGACCGGAGGTGGAGGTCCAATGGTTCGTTTACAATGCCGGTCCCAGCGCCATGGAAGCCATCTTTGCCGGCTCCATTGACCTCTCTTACGTCGGCCCCAACCCCGCCATCAATGCGCACCTGAAATCCCGCGGCGCCGAAATCCGCATCGTCGCCGGCGCCTGCAGCGGCGGCGCGGCGTTGGTGGTGCAGCCCGACGGGCGGATCAAGACCGACGCCGATTTCCGTGGCAAACGCATCGGCACGCCGCAGTTCGGCAACACCCAGGATGTTGCCGCCCGCGCCTGGCTCCAATCCAAAGGACTGCGCATCACGATGACCGGCGGTGACGCGTGGGTGTTACCGACGGCGAACCCGGATCAACTTTCCCTGTTCCAGAAAGGCGAGTTGGACGCCGTGTGGACGGTCGAGCCGTGGGTGAGCCGCTTGGAGCAGGAAGCCAACGGACGGGTCTATCTGGAAGAAAGCTCTCTCTGGCCCGCCACCGGCGGGCGGTATGTCACGACGCATCTGGTCAGCAGCGTCCGTTTTCTGAAGGAACAACCGGCGCTGCTGAAGAAATGGATCGCGGCACACGTGGAATTGACCGAATGGATCCATGCGCACCCGGACGAGGCCAAGCAGATTCTCAACGCGGAAATCAAAGCGGAAACCACGCGGGCGTTGCCTCCGACAACGCTCGACAGCGCCTGGAAACGTCTCTCGCTCACCTACGATCCGATTCGGACGTCGCTGCTGAAATCCGCCGAGGACGCGTATCGGATCGGTTTTTTGCGGAGCAAACCTGATCTATCCCGGATCTATGACCTGCGCCTGCTGGCCGAAGTGCTGCGCGAAAAAGGGCTTCCCCCGTTATCCGAACCATGACCGATGCCCCCCCAAAATTGGTGGTGGAAAACGTTTCCAAACGTTTTCGGACGCGCAAAGGCGAGATTCACGCTCTCGACGACATCTCGCTGGCCGTGCGGGAAGGCGAGTTTGTCTGTCTGGTCGGCCCCTCCGGTTGCGGCAAGAGCACCCTGTTGAATCTCATTGCCGGCCTGGATTTTCCCGACAACGGACGCATTTTTGCGGATGGCAAACCGGTCACCGGCCCCGGCAGCGATCGGATGATGATGTTCCAAGAAGCCGCCCTGTTCCCGTGGCTGAACGTGTTTGACAATGTCATGTTCGGACTGAAACTGAAACCGCATCTGCGCGACAAGGAACGGCGCGAGGTGGCGCAGTATTACCTCCAGTTGGTCGGGCTGGAGCGGTTTATGCACGCCAACATCCACGAGTTGTCCGGCGGCATGAAACAACGGACGGCGCTGGCGCGTTGTCTGGCGCCCAACCCGCGCGTGCTGTTGATGGACGAGCCGTTTGCCTCGCTGGACGCATTGACGCGAGACCAGCTTTACGGTGATCTTCAGCGCATTTGCCAGCAGCGCAAGAAAACCATCGTCTTCGTCACCCACAACGTCCGCGAAGCAGCCTGTCTTGGCGATCGGGTGATCCTGTTCTCTCCCAACCCCGGCCGCGTTCAGGAACAATTCACCGTGGACCTGCCGCGCCCGCGCGACATCAACAGCGTCGCTCTCGCCCAACACGCCTCCGAAATCACGCGCGCCTTGAAACAACACCTGCGTCCCGACCTGACGGAGGCGGCGGAATGAAACGATTCCTTGGCGCCACGTTGTTTTTCGTCCTGATGGTGGGCTTGTGGGAACTGTGTGTGCGCGCCGGCCTCTGGTCGCCCGTGCTGGTGCCGCCGCCGTCGAGCGTGGCCCGCTACATCTACGAATCCCTCTCCGATGGCACGCTGGAACAGGCCACTCTGGTGACGATGCGGCGGTTGTTGTCGGGGTATTTCCTTGGATTGCTCCTGGGGTTGCCGCTGGGGCTACTGACAGCGCGGTTCAAAGTGCTGGAGGACACCATCGGCGTGGTCGCGTTGGGGCTTCAGACTCTGCCGAGCGTCTGTTGGGTTCCGCTGGCGTTATTGTGGTTCGGACAGACCGAGACGGCGATGCTGTTTGTCGTCATCATGGGCACCGTCTGGTCGGTGTTGATTGCGACCGACAACGGGGTACGCACCGTGCCGCCCATTTACGTGCGGGCGGCGCGCACGATGGGGTCGCGTGGGGTACACACCTGGCTGAAGGTGATCGTCCCGGCTTCGCTGCCCTTTATCATCAGTGGTATGAAACAGGGATGGGCATTTGCCTGGCGTTCCCTGATGGCGGCGGAGATTTTTGTGACGATTCTGACAGGGTTCGGTTTGGGGCATCTGCTTCACTATGGGCGGGAACTGCACGCCATGGATCAGGTGGCCGGCGTGATGCTGGTCATCATCCTGATCGGGCTGTTGGCGGACAAAATTCTCTTTTCACCCTGGGAACGGTTTCTCCATCGGCGATGGGGTACTGCCAAACCATAGAAAAGTTCCATCGGCAGGGGGTAAATCGTTTGCAATGCCCGGAGGGCTGTGTTAGTGTCGCTTGACGTCGTTCCCCGTTATGGAAGAGAAAAAACCTCCACTCCTTTCCAAGCTGAAGCGCACGCCTCCTTCGGGAGGACCGGGCATGTCCAATCGTGTCATTTTACTGGTGTGGCTGCTCGTGCTGATCGTGTTGCCGTTGCTGTGGCGTTATCAACAGTCCCAACGCACCCCGCTGGAGGAGATTTCCTACGGCCAACTGGAGGAACGCATTGATAAGGGGCTGGTCAAGCGTGTCACCATCGAAGCGGGCACGGGCGCACTCGACAAACTGAAGGGAGAATACGAAGAGGAACGGGATGGACGGAAACAGACGATCCGCTTTATCAGCCGGGTCAAGTACAGCGACGAAATCTACAAGTATCTGAAAGCCCGCAACGTCCAGATCGCCTTCGATGAGACCAGCCAGTGGTGGATTCAGGTTCTGTCCTGGTCGCTGGGACCGATCCTGTTTGTCGTCGTCCTGTATTTCCTGTTCATCCGCCAACTCAAAATGGCCGGCAAAGGCGCCATGAGCTTCGGCAAATCCCGCGCCCGATTACTCAGCCGAGAACGCAACAAGGTGACCTTCAAAGACGTTGCCGGCATGAAAGAAGCCAAAGAAGAAGTCGAGGAAATCATAGACTTTCTCCGTGACCCCAAGAAATTCCAGCGCCTCGGCGGGCGCATCCCCAAAGGCGTCCTCATGGTCGGCCCGCCGGGAACCGGTAAGACGCTGCTGGCCAAAGCCATTGCCGGAGAAGCCGATGTGCCGTTCTTCTCCATCAGCGGCTCCGATTTCGTGGAAATGTTTGTCGGCGTGGGCGCCAGCCGTGTCCGCGACATGTTCGAGCAGGGCAAACGTCACGCCCCCTGCATCATTTTCATTGACGAAATTGACGCCGTGGGGCGCTCCCGCTTCAGCGGCATTGGCGGCGGACACGACGAACGCGAACAAACCTTGAACGCGATTCTGGTGGAGATGGACGGATTCGATACCCAGGAAGGCGTCATCATCATGGCTGCCACCAATCGGCCCGATGTTCTTGACCCGGCGCTGTTGCGCCCCGGCCGATTCGACCGCCAGATCGTCATTGACATGCCCGATCTTGTCGGACGCGAGGAAATCCTTCAGGTCCACGCGAAGAACGTGAAACTGGAAAAAACCGTGGATTTCAAGGTCATTGCCCGCGGAACTCCCGGTTTCTCCGGTGCCGACCTCGCCAACCTTATCAACGAAGCCGCCCTGCTGGCCGCCCGACGCAACAAAAAATCCGTCGGCATGGAAGAACTGGAAGAAGCCCGCGACAAGGTCCGATGGGGACGCGAACGACGCAGCCGGGTGTTGGACGAAAAAGACAAGAAAATCACCGCCTACCACGAAGCCGGCCACGCACTGGTCATGTACAAACTGGAGCACACCGAACCCCTCCACAAGGTCACCATCATCCCGCGCGGCATGTATCTCGGCGCCACCTTCTCCCTCCCCGAAAAGGACAAATACCACGAAAGCCGTAGCCAACTGCTCGACGAACTGGCCGGTATTATGGGCGGTCGAATCGCCGAGGAACTCATCTTCGGAGATTTCACCAGCGGCGCCGCCGGCGACATCCGCCAAGCCACCACCATCGCCCGCAAAATGGTCACCGAATGGGGCATGAGCGAACGCATCGGCATGGTCAACGTCAGCGAACGCGAAGAACACATGTTCCTCGGACGCGACCTCTTCAAAGGTCGCGAAGTCAGCGAACAAACCGCCCGCGAGATTGACGAGGAAATCCGCGCGATCATTGACGCCAGTTACACCCGCGCCAAGGCTATTCTCACCCAGAACCGCGATCGCTTGATCGCCCTGGCCGAAGCACTTCTGGAACACGAAACACTCGATGCCGCCGAGATTGCCGAGATCATCGAAACCGGCAAACTCTCCTCCCCACCACCCAAACCCTCTCCGCCTCCCGACACCGCATTGTCAGCCGCCCAGACCGAAAACGCCCCCGCGTTTCCATCCTCCAATGTCCCCAACGTGGGACCGGCTTCTGCCAGCGCCTGAACGGTACCCCTCAAACCGTTAATCCACCGTCACCGGCGCGTTCTCCGTCACCTCCACACGGACACGATGCTGGCGTAATCATCGGTCCAAACGGGCAAACGACGCGTGTTCTGCGGTGGCTGCCAGCGAATGTCATTGAGCAAAACGCCAAGATGCGCTTCGTCGCGGCACATGACCGCCCAGCTCGACGTGAACACGCCCCGCGCCCGATTCGCCGCGCTGACAATGTCCTGCTCCTGTATCCGACACGCCAGCCCCGCATCCTCTGCCAATGCCGCCAGGACCGGCTCCAGATCAAGCTGACGATTACTGAAGTGGAAAACCAGCCAACCACCGCGTTTCAACCGCTCCAGATACAACCGCACCGCTTCCCGCGTCAGCAAATGCAACGGAATCGAATCCGAACTGTACGCATCCAACAGCAACAGATCGAACTGTTCTGTGCTCCGCTGCAACGATAACCGAGCGTCGCCCAACACCACCTTCACCGTCCCGCGACAATCCGTCAGGTAGGTGAAATACTCAGGGTTCCTGGCGATCCGTTCCACCACGGGATCAATCTCAAAAAACGTCCACTCCTCCCCCGACTCCGCATACGCCGCCACCGCTCCCGCTCCCAACCCTACCGCGCCGACCTTCGACAACGGTCGCCCCATCCGCCGCCAGGCCGCAAACAACTGCCCCACCGGTCCCACTCGCGCATAATATCCCAACGGTTCGCGCCGCCATTGTGGCTTCCGATTCTGAATACCATGCACCGTTGTCCCGTGCTCCAAACGATAAAACTCGCCCCCCGCGTCCACCCGAACGCGATGCACGCCAAAAAAACTCCGTTCCACCGCCAACAAGCGCGCCCGTTCCCCCGGCAACCAGGTCGCCGCCGCCAGCAACGCGGCCACCGCCAACCCAAACCGCAATGTCCGCCCGCGCCACACCAACGCCACCGCCGCCGGCGCCGCCAGCTTGAAAAGCACCGCATAACCGGCCTGTTCCGTCGGAAACCACCGCATCAATTCACCCAACCCCCAACCACCTGCGCCCAGCGCCACCGGCCAGGCAAAATCCTGCCACGTCAGCCGCGAAAACCGCCCCCGCAACAGACAAACCAGCGCAATGGAGACCGGATATTCCGCCACCCACGAAAACACCACCGGCGCCACCAGCGCATTGAATATGCCTCCCAACACGCCTCCCACCGACAACCACCAGTAAAACTCCGTCAGCCGCCCCGCCGACGGACGGTCCGCCGCCAACTGGCCGTGACAAACCATCGCCCCGACAAACAACATCAATAGATTCCACAACCCCACCCACACCACATGCTGTTCCAGCCGCATCCCGTACACAACCGTCAACGGCAACACCACCCACGGCAACACCGCCGTCATCCACGACGGCTTGAGCCATTGCCGCCGCGCAAACACCAAAATAAACGTCGCCAGATAAATCGCCAGCGGCACCACCCACAATAACGGCACCGAAGCCACCTCCGACGTCAGGTACGTCGTCACACTCAACATCAAACTCGACGGCGCAAACGCCAGCGCCATCCACCGCACCCGCCGCGCCCAGGAAATTGTCTCACACTCCGCTGCCGCGGCATTGGTGTCGGGCGCCACCGTCGCCTCAGCCCGGCAGTTCAAGGAGGCGCCGCCTTGCCGCCACACCGCCACCGCGCATCCCGCCACCAGCGCCGCCAGCGCGACGAAGCCGGCGCTCCACCTCCACGATTGCGGCTGCAACCCCAACCACGGTTCGATCGCCAATGGATACGCCAGCAACCCGATCAGACTGCCTGCATTACTGGCCGCGTACAACCAGTACGGATTTTTCGCGCCGCACACCGCCAACCAGCGTTGCAACAACGGCGAAAGCATCGAAAGCGTCAGAAACGGCAACCCCACCGTCGCCGCCATCAATAACAACAGCCACGGAATCGGATTCCGCTCCGCCGGTGGCGTCCACCCGGCGCCAATGCCCGGCGGCAACAACAACACCGCGGCCGCCATCAACCCCATGGTCGCCACCGTCTGTTTGCGCGGTGAAACCCGCATGGCCAACAAATGCGCCACGCCATAACCGGCCAGCAGCGCCGTCTGGTAGAAAACCATGGCCGTGTTCCAGACGGCGGGAGCGCCGCCGAGTCGCGGTAGCGCCATCCGCGCAAACATCGGCTCGACGAGGAACAACAATGCCGCCGCGACAAATACCGTGAGGGCGAAGAGCGCTTGCATGGGTGGTTTTATGACTCCGGTTTGCCAATCCGCTTGGGGTTGAGGCGCAATCGGAGCACGCGTTCCTGATAGCGCAATGCCCGGTACCAACCGGGAACGACCGGGTAGTTTCGTTTTCCTTCCAGCAGTTGTTCCAGCAAGGCAGTGTCCTTGATGCCGTGAACAAGACGCATGGCGGGGGTGAGCCGCAATCGTTTTTCGTGGTGGACCAGAGCATACCACCGGTTTAGTTCGACGAACTCAGCGTGTTCAGTCCGCGGATGGAACGGTTTACGAGTGTCAAAGGTTCCTTCAAAGTCAAACCATGGTTGTAGATAACTCCAGTAGCGCTTGGAGTAAAAAGCGGCTCCATTGATGCAGTGGTACATTCCCCACATCTTGTCTTTGACGTGGAACCCCATGATCCGTGTCCGGTCGCTCCAGAGGCGAAGAAAAAACTCAAAACAATCCTTCTTTACCGGCACGACATCCGGTTCCCACCAAAACCAACAGGTACATTCGATATGCTCCTCGATGTGTTGCGCAATCGTCGCCCATTGGTGGGAGATGCGCCGAAATTTTTTCTCATACGGCGGCTCGACATAGGGAAGATACGAATGTGGAAGTTGTGTCCTCAGGCGGTATTCCGACGGGCCGGTGAAAAGCAGGTGGAAAGGCGACCTCATTTCAACCAAATCGGCCCAGTGATCGAGCATCAACTGAAACCGTTCGGCCGACGGTCCGTCGTGATATGGCATCACAAACTGCAGCATGGCTGGCGATGCGCTTCATACAGGCAACGCCCGTCTCCGTCGAGCGCAAACCGGATCGCCTTCCCTCCGTCCTGTTCACGTTCGACGTGGTCAACGGGTTCGCCGATGTTTTTTTCTCCCATCTCGCATTCATGATGCATCGCCACAATCACCGCTTGGTTGCGCTCCGTGGAAGAAAAAGTCTGCGCCGGGTATGCAACGCTGGCAAAAGTTTCACCGCCCACCGGTGCTGTCCGAGTTTCTACGCACTCCATTGTGAGGCAAGGCAACGCGCCCGAAACTCCTGGATGCCGACGAGAAACTCTTGCGCCAAGCCGGGCGGGGCAATTTTGCGCCAATTTTGTGCTATAAGTAATCCCGTATGAAGGTTCGTCCATATCGTTTGGTGTTCCTTTGTGCGGCGGCAATGAGTCTGGTTCTCCTGCCGGCTCAAGCGGTCATCCTGAGTTTCACCGACAACCCGGATTACAACACCTCGGCGCCGACCGGTACGCTGGCCGGCAGCGGCTGGGATTTGCAGGGAATCTGGGGGTCTTTTCTCGGAACGCCGATTGCGCCGCGGTATTTTCTCGCCGCCAAACATGTCGGCGGCACACCTGGCGACGTGTTTACGCTCAACGGGGTGGATTTTCACACGATCGCTTTTTATGATTCTCCGAACAGCGATTTGCGCATTTGGAAAGTGGCAGAAACGTTCCCTGCGTACGCTCCGTTGTACACCGCTACCAACGAGGTCGGTTCTTCTCTGGTCGTGTTCGGTCGAGGCACGCAACGCGGAGCCGCCGTGATCGTAAGCGGCCACACCAACGGCTGGAAATGGGGCGTTGCCGACCAACGGCGTCGTTGGGGCGAGAACGTGGTGAGCGCGACGGTGGATTTCAACGGGGTAAGCGGCGCGCTGTTGAAGGCCGAGTTCAATCGGACGGGTGGCCCGATCAACGAGGCTCATCTTTCGACGGGCGATTCCAGCGGAGCGGTTTTTCTTCAGGAGAGCAATGTTTGGAAGCTGGCCGGGATCAATTATTCCGTGGATGGGTATTTCAGCACGGACGGCACCACCAACACCCAGTTTGACGCCGCGCTGTTGGATATGGGCGGGCTTTGGATTGGTAGCGGGACGAATTGGACGTACATCTTCAACACGCTGCAGGATAAACCGAGTTCGTTTTATGCCACGCGTGTCTCGCAGTTTGCCGACTGGATTCGGAGCGTGACGGATAACGAGATCGGTCCGGACCTGCGGTTGGAACTGGCGATCCTCTCCAATCAGGTTGCCGTGTTGAGTTTTCCGAGCGCGTCGAACCGCCTGTATCGCATCCAGTACAGCTCGGATTTGCGCAGCAACAGTTGGCAGGCGCTGACAAACGACATCGCCGGCACCGGCCAGGTCATTGAGGTGCAGGACCCGGCCTCGCCGGGCGAGCCGTGCCGGTTTTATCGGCTGCAACTGTTGCGATAGGCGTTTGCCGATTAGGCGCCGAATTTGTCGAGGCGGCGGGCATTGGCCTGCATGTGGCGGATGAGATATTTGGCCTCGAACACGCCGAGCGAACCGTGATTGCAGGCACGTTCGGTGAATCGTTCCATGCCGTCCCAACCGGCAATCTCGCTGGTAATCATCACCGGCTGCGGATGCCAGGAATGGCCTTTGACCGGCACAGGGGTCGAGTGGTCGCCGGTCACGACGAGGACGTCGGGTTGGGCGGCGATCAGGGTTCCCAGCGCGGCGTCGCCTTCCTCGATGGCGGCGACTTTGGCGGCGAAATTACCGTCTTCGCCGGCGGCATCGGTCGGTTTGATGTGGACGAAGACGAAGTCGTAGGTTTTGAGCGCCTCGACGGCCATTTCGGTTTCTTCCTGTAAAGAGTGGGCGCCTTCGAGTTTGGTCATGCCAACCAGTTGGGCGAGTCCCTTGTACATGGGGTAGATGGCAATGCAGGCGGCTTTGAGGCCGTAGCGTTCCTCGAAGGTCTCGATCTTCGGCTGGTGGGCGATGCCGCGCAACAGGAATCCGTTGGCCGGTTTGCAATCTTTCAGCAGCGGGAGGGCGAGTTTGTAGAACTCGGCGACGACCTGGGCGGTTTTCTCGGTTTTGGCCGATTTTTTCAGTGGTTTGGCCTCGGCAATCGGAAGCCCTTCGCGGTGCGGGTCACTGTCGCTGAGCGGGCCTTCGAGTCCTTTGCCGCGAAAGACGACGACAAAACGATGGCCTTTGCCGGGTTTGATGATGACCTCGACATCGCCGATTTTTTTGATGGCCTTTGAAAGGATGGCGCATTGCGCCTCGCAGACGGCCGTGTCAATACGGCCCGCCCGGCGGTCGGTGACGATCCCGTTGGCGTCGAGCGAGCAGAAGTTGGCACGAGCGGCCACGTCGCCGGCTTTGAGGTCAATGCCGACGCCGAGCGCCTCGATGACGCCGCGGCCGACTTCAACTTCGAGCGGGTCGTAGCCGAACAGGCCGAGGTGGCCGGGGCCGCTGCCGGGGGTGATGCCGTGAGCGACGGGAATCAGACGCCCCATGGCCGATTTTTTGGCCAGTTTGTCGAGGTTGGGGGTTTTGGCGACTTCGAGCGGGGTTTGGAAATTGGTTTTTTCGGTGGCAATGTCGCCGACTCCGTCAAATACGACGAGAGCGAGTTTGGTGGTGTTGGCGATGGTCAGGTTTTTGTAAACGGCATCCAGGTTCATGTTGGTGTCTCCTTTAATTTTGCCTTGCAAACAGTTCAACAGCGCGTCATCCTGACACAGCTTTGGCCGGGTTGTCAAAGCTGAAAAACAGAAGGACCGTGCCGAAGTTGCGCCATCATGATTCGCTCGTTTGTCTTCAACAACGGCAAGCTCGTCGGGCAGGACCTCGACATTGACAGCCTCAAGCTGGTGATGTTCGACAAGGGGTTGCATGTCTGGATTGACCTGGAAAACGTGTCTGATGAGGAAGCCAAGCAGGTTCTGGAGGGGGTGTGCAACTTCCATCCGTTGGCCATTGAAGACTGTATTCAGCCGAGTGACCGTCCCAAGGTGGATGAGTATGAGACCTATTTGTTCATGGTGATTCATGCGGTGGATTTCATGCGGGGCAAGGAACGTTTCCTGACAACCGAATTGAACATCTTCATGGGCAAGGATTTTGTCGTTACCTACCACCGCGACCCGTTGCGCAGTATCACCGCGACCGTGGACCGTGTTCAAAAAAACTCCCTGGCTGTCGCACGCGCGCCCGATCGTCTGACGCACACGATCCTTGATTTCCTCATTGAGAATTATCGCCCTGTCATGGAGGAGTTGTCGGGCGAGATCGAACAGCTCGAACAACGGGTTCTTTCGGAAAAAGCCAAAGATATTCTGGCCGAAGTGCTCAAGGTCAAGGACGACGTGCAGAAGCTTCGCCAAATCATCGCTCCTCAACGCGAGGTGATCGCCCGATTTGCCCGCGGCGAATTCAGCCTCGTCCGACAACATTTGTTGCCGTACTACCGCGATTTGTACGATCAACTGGTGCGAATCAGCGATTCCGCCGAGACCTACCGGGACGCGCTTACCAGCGTGCTCCAGGTCCAACTCAACCTCCAGCAGACCCAGATCAACGAAGTCATCAAGGTCCTCACCGTGCTGGCCACGCTGGCAATGCCGATCCTGATCATTACCAGCTACTACGGAATGAACTTCCCCCATTTCCCGCCGATTGATCCCGACAGCGGACGAATCGCGGAAGCCTACGCCTGGATTTTCGGAATCACATTGGTCTCCACCCTGGCCTTGTACCTCTACCTCAAACGCAAAGGCTGGTTCTGAAAACCCGATGAAGACCACCTTTCTCGACAAATTGATCGGGCGCATTGACCGTATTGACCCGCAGAGCCTGCAAAGCGTCGTCCTCAAACTTTCCCGCGAAAAAGGCTTCCTCGAAACCCTCTTCAACACCATCCAGGAAGGCATCATCGTCGCCGATGCCGAAGGCCGCATCCGCTACCTCAATGCCGCCGCCAGCGACCTGCTCGGCATTCCCCTCGACACCGCCGAGGGCACGCCGCTGTCCCGTTACCTGCGCGACCTTGACTGGCAGAAAATCTGGTCCGCCGACCGCGAGGAATGGAGCAAGGTCATCACACAAGAACTGGAAGTCTTCTACCCTCGCCGCCGATTTCTGAGTTTCTATATCGTTCCATTGCTCGACTCCGAACAGACACAGGTGACCGCCATGGCCGTCATCTTCCGCGACGTCACCGAAGCCCGCCGCCACACCGAGAGTGCCATCGAATCGGAAAAAATCTCCGCCCTCACCCTCCTCGCTGCCGGTGTCGCCCACGAAATCGGTAACCCGCTCAACTCGCTGAACATCCACCTGCAACTGATGGAACGCGAACTAAAAAAACTCCCCGCCGCCTCCGCTCGTCGGCTCCGCGAGGACATCCGGGTTGCCCGCGAAGAGGTCAGCCGCCTCGACCGCATCATCAACCAGTTCCTCCGCGCCATTCGTCCCACCAAACCCGACCTCCAACGCGCCTCCGTCAACGACGTCCTCGTCGAAACCCTCGCCCTGCTCGAACACGACCTTGCCAATCGCGACATCCTCGTCGAACAGGAACTCACCTCCGATCTGCCCCAAACCCTCGTGGACCGCGCCCAACTCAAACAAGCCTTCTACAACGTCATCAAAAATGCCCTCCAGGCCATGCGCGCCGGCGGTATCCTCCGTCTCCGCACGGAAGCCAACGACACCCACGTCATCGTCTCCTTCATAGACACCGGCCACGGCATCGCTCCCGAACAAATCGGGCGCATCTTCGAACCATACTACACCACCAAAACCGAAGGCAGCGGCCTCGGCCTGATGATCGTCCAACGCATCATCCGCGAACACGGCGGCGCCATCGAAGTCGAAAGCAACCTCGGCCGCGGCACCACCTTCCGCATCAAACTGCCCATTTACGAAAAACGCGCCCGCCTCCTGCCGGCGGGTAAACCCGAAACCGACAAAACCACATCATGAACAAACCAACCGTATTGGTGGCTGACGACGAACGCGGCACCCGCGAGGGCCTCGAACGGGCGCTGCGCGACCGCTACGACGTGCTCGTGGCCGAGGACGGACAAAAGGCTCTCCAGTTGCTGGAAGAACACCACGCCGACGTGTTGATTACCGACCTCAAAATGCCCGGCCTCGACGGTATGGCCCTGCTCAAACGCGCCATGGCCCTGCAAAAACCGCCCGTTTGCATCGTCATGACCGCCTACGGCTCCATCGAAAGCGCCGTCGCCGCCATGCAGGCCGGCGCCTACCACTACCTCACCAAACCCAACATCAACCTCGACGAACTCGAACTGGTCATCCAACGCGCCCTCAGCGCCCGCCAGATCGAGTCCGAAAACGTCCACCTCCGCGAACAACTCGACCGCAAGTTCGGCCTCGAAAACATCGTCGGCGCCTCCCCCGCCATGCAACAGGTCTTCGACATCACCCAACAGGTCGCCCCCACCCGCGCCACCGTCCTGATCACCGGCGAAACCGGCACCGGCAAGGAACTCGTCGCCCACGCCATCCACAACCTCTCCCCCCGCAAAAAAGCCCCTTTCATCGCCGTCCACGCCGCCGCCCTGCCCAGCACACTGCTGGAAAGCGAACTGTTCGGCCACGAAAAAGGCGCCTTCACCGGCGCTGTCGAACGACGCATCGGCCGCTTCGAACTGGCCGACGGCGGAACACTGTTTCTGGACGAAATCAGTGAACTGGAACCGCAAATCCAGGTCAAACTGCTTCGCGTACTCGAAGAACGCGCCTTCGAACGGGTCGGCGGCCAGAAAACCATCGAGGTGGACGTCCGCCTCATCGCCGCCTCCAACAAGGATTTGAAAAAACTGGTCGCCGAAGGCAAGTTCCGCGACGACCTTTATTACCGCCTCAGCGTGGTCACCATCGCGTTGCCGCCGTTGCGCGAGCGGCGCGAAGACATCCCGTTGCTGGTAAAAGCGTTCCTGCGCCAGGCCAACGAGGAAAACGGCAAAAACGTCGCCGAACTCACTCCCGAAGCCATGAACGTGTTGATGGCGTACGACTGGCCGGGCAATGTCCGCGAGCTGCGAAACACCATCGAACAGATGGTCGTGCTGGCGCGCAGCGAGAAACTCACCCTGCGCGACGTGCCCGCTGCCATCCGCGGTGGTGCGGACCTGACGAAGATTTCCGTCGTGCGCGCCGGTATGACGGTCGAGGAGGCGGAGAGAGAATTGATTGTGCAGGCGCTGAAAGAACTCAAGGGCAACCGTACCCGGGCCGCCGAGAAAATCGGCATGAGCCGGCGCACCCTGCACCGCAAACTGAAAAAATACGGTCTCGAAAACCTGTAACCTGTCATCCGAGAGAGGAATCCCGTGCCGATCACCGCTGATGATGTCAAAGTCCAAAAGGCCGTCTGGCAGCTTGAATTGGGCCGCGGCAAAATATGGATCCAATGGGGCGCCGCCATCCTGCTGGCAGTGGCGTTGAGCCTGGTGTACATCGCCAACCAGTTCCGCGGCATGGAACGGGCCGAGGCGATGGATATGGCCCAACTGGCCCGCAACATCGCCCGCGGCCAGGGCTACACCACCTACGTCATCCGCCCGCTGAGTCTCTGGCAGCTCCAGGAACACAGCCGCGATCATCAACCCCGCCTGATGAATCACCCGGACCTGGTCAACCCGCCACTGTATCCGCTGGTGTTGGCCGCGCTGTTCAAGCTCGTGCCCGCGTCGGTTTTCGACTACTCCATGAACGAGCCGATCTTCAAACCCGAACGCTGGATCATTGTCCCGTTCAACCAGCTTTGTCTGTTTCTAAGCCTGTTGCTGGTTTATTTCTGGGCACGGCAGTTGTTTGACCAACGGGTGGCGGTCACCGCCGCGTTCGCGCTGCTGTTTTCCGATACGCTGTGGTTTTTCAGCATTTCGGGGTTGCCGACCAGTTTCCTGATGTTGTTGTTCCTGTTGTCGCTGTTCTGTCTGTGGCTGGCCGACCGGCGGTGGCACCCGGAGCCGACGGAAACAGCGCCGGGACATGGCTGGTTGAACTGGTTGCTGGTGCTGGCCAGCGCCGGGTTGCTGGGATTGTGTTTTCTGACTCGATATTCGATGGCGTTTCTGCTGTTGCCGATGGGGGTGTACGCCGGCTGTGTCTGCCGGGGACGCGGCCCGTGGCGTGTCGTGGCGGGCGTGGTGTTGTACGTGTTGGTGTTTGGGGCCGTGATCACGCCGTGGCTGGTCCGCAACCTGTCGTTGTGCGGAGCGCCGCTGGGGATTGTGTACAGCGAGTTTGCTCACGGCATCACCTATGCCCAACTGAAACCGGATTTTGAGCGCGCCTTTGAGATCGGTCCGATGGGCACGCGCCTTTTGAACCAGTCGCGTTTCTATCTGCTGGACGCTTTCAAGGATATGGGCGCCAGTTTCCTGGTGTTTTTCTTCGTGGTCAGTCTGATGTACGGGTTCAAGCGCAGTGAGACAATGCGCCTGCGGCGGGTGGTGTGGGGCGGACTGTTGTGCGTGATCTTCGGCATGTCCTGCATTCTGATTCCCTATGACGAAACCGAGGGACCGCGCCGGTTTGTGACCGGAGGCAATCTGCTGGTGTTGTTCCTGCCGCTGGTGACGGTGTATGGCACGGCGTTTTTCTACCTGTTGCTGGATCGAATCGCGTTTCCGGCGCGCCTGCTGCGACTGGGCGTCATCGGCCTGTTCCTCGGCGTCAACGCCGCCGCGTTGATCTACTCGTTGTTGCCGCCGCGCCGCGGGGCGTACCCGTATCCGCCCTATTGCGCCTATTACACGAAACTGGCGGCCAACTGGTTTGAGTCGGACGAGGTGGGCGCCAGCGATCTGCCGTGGTCCATCGCCTGGGTGGGTGACCGCCGGACGGTGTGGTTGCCGAAGACCGCCGACGATCTGGTCATGATTCACGATCACATCGCGCCCAAAGGGTTGTCGTTCATCCTGCTGACGCCGCGACTCTTGAACGGCCGGTTCCAGAGCGACCTGACCAAGGGAGAATACAAGGCGTGGTTTGCCGTCATCAGCGGCCGGCTCCCGGCGAATTTCCCGCTCAAGATCGCCACGCTCTACGCTCCCGCCGGCGAACAAATCCTCTACGCCGATCGTGCGCGTTGGGCCGACAAAAAGATTGGCGAGCCGCCCAGCCGCGAAAAGAAACCGAAGAAAACTGACGAGAAATAATGGAATCCTCCCTCGCCATCCTGGGGCGCGCCACGCTGGCCTACGCGCTTGCCTGCGCCGGCGGCCTCCTCAGCGCCCGCGCCGGTGTGTCGCACCGACGGCTTTGCGGCCTCATCAGCCTGGCGGCAGGCACGTTGTTCGGGGTGACGCTGTTCTCGATTTTACCGGAGAGCCTTCATGAAATGCGCGGGGGACCGTTTCTGGTGGCCGTCGCCTCCGGTTATCTCGTGTTTGGGCTGTTGACCCGCTATGTGTTTCACGTTTGCCCCGCGTGCGCCGCCAGCCATTTTGACGAGGCGTTGACGCATCGGTTCAGCGAGATTGCCGCGGGACTGGTCATCGCGCTGGCGGTGCACAGCACGATGGACGGCCTGGCGTTGGCCGCCGGACACCGGGCGCACGGCGGCGCGGGGCCGCTGGATTGGTCGGTGCTGGTGGCGGTGTGCGTGCACAAGGTGCCCGAAGGACTGGCGTTGGGGGCGTTGCTGCTCGGAGCGGGGTTTCCGCGCGCCCGCGTCCTCGTTTGGGTTGCCGCGGTGGAAGCGACAACCCTGCTCGGCGCCGTGCTCGGTCTCTGGGGGCTGCGCCACGTCAACGAATGGTGGATTGCCGCCGTTCTTGCTCATGCCGGCGGCGGTTTCCTGTATCTGGCCGCGCACGCGGTCTTGGGCGAGCTGTTGAAACACGGCAAAACGATGGTGTTGGGAGGATTCGCCGCGGGGGTGGCATTGATCGCGGCTCTAAACCTGCTGTTGCGTCTGTTGTGAAACTTCTTCGACCGGTTCTGTGGTGGTTGCTGGCGGCGGGTGCCGTGATGGTGGCGGCGCTGGCCTGGTGGCGGGTGCGGCAGGCCGATCTGTTTTCCGCGCCGTTGCGTGTCGAGACTTTTGGCGGAACCAACTACATCATCCAACTGACCGCCGCCACGGTGGGGCGCGTTCAGACCGGTTATCTTGTCATCGTCACGGCCCGTCTGGAAAACCCCAATCCGTTCGAAGTGCTGTTGCAACGCGATTGGTTTGTGTTGACCGATGAGTCGCGCGATTATTTTCAACCCAACACCAACGGGACCCAGACCGCGATCATCCGCATCCCGCCCGGCGGACGGCTGGAGCGGGAGATGTTTTCCTACACCGTGTCCGGCGACAGCTTCAAGGGATGGCTCGCCCTGATGGCGGGGCATCAGCGCTTGATACCGATCAAGTCCCGTCAACCATATCACCCCCATCTCAACGACGGCGAGTTTGTCACGTTCCGCCGCCGCGATTGGTAAGGAGACCGTTATGTTCAAGAAACTTCGCAATCTCCTGCTTTTCGGTCTCATTGCGGCGCTTGGCGCCGTCATCGTGTACCAACGTTTCTTTTGGAGTGGCGCCGCGCGCGTCATTCGCACCGTGGATGCCCCGGCCGTGTTGCGGCAGATTCAGTCGTTGCAGGAGTTGGCCACCGTCAAATACACCATCCAGAAGGTCATCGGCTTGGAAGAACAAAAAGTCCCCTTTGGCGCTGAGAACGTGATGATGGTTGTCCTCGCCCACGTCAAGGCCGGCGTGGACCTTGGCGCCCTGCGGCCGGAAGACATCCAACCGGGCGCCGATCGCCGAATCACGTTGCGTCTTCCGCCTGCCCGGATTCTGGACATCTATCTTGATGACAAGGAGACAAAGGTCTATCAACGTTCCGTTACCTGGTGGACGCCGTGGGTGCCCAACAACCCCGCCCTCGAACAACAAGCCCGACAGGCTGCCCTTGAAACCGTTCAACTGGCCGCCCTCCAATCCGGCATCCTCAGCAACGCCCAGCAAAACGCCGAGACCGCATTGCGCGCCTTCCTTCAGGCCGCCGGGTTCCAGCAGGTGACCGTTTTGTCCCGCCCCTGAACAGTGGGGGTTGTCCGCTGCGACGGGTTGGATTGGACGGGGCCGAGGAACGATCAGGCGGTTGGGAATCGGATACGATCCAGGCGGAAGGTGCGAATTTCCTTTTGAAGTTCGCAATAGCCGGTCAGATAGACCATGGGAAATCCTTCGACCCGGTAAAGCATGGCCGGTTGAACCCGGCGCCGCGCGCCCGGTGTCGTGCCGCCATGGTACACAAACTCGACCGGCTCCTGCCGCCGCAACGCCCGCAACAGGCGGCGTTCCGTGGCATCATTGGAATCGCAAATCGGCAGGCGTTTGGCCGAACGCCATTCGTCCAGCCACATCTCATTTTCGGGCGGTAGATCAACCAGTTCGTCCGTCGGCTGAATCAACGCCATGGTTTTGCCCGGCAAGACCGCGACCGTCACCAACGAGGTCAGTCGCTGAAAGAAACCGCGTCGTCCAATGCCCATAAGTGTTCCTCCCTTCGGAGGAGAGGATTGCCGATTCGAAGAAGCCGTTCAAGACGGAATTGACCATGTTACAACGCGCCGGAGACGGCGCTTGTGTATCGCTGGACGGTCGGCTAGTCTTTGCCCATGAAACAACTGATTCTGTTTCTTGCCCTGGCTGTTGCCGTCACGGCGCAGGCCGAAACCCTCAAAGAACTCCTTTCCGGCAAAACCATTCCGCTCTCTCTCAAGCTCAAAGACCTCAACAACGACTGGCGACGCCTGAACGTCGGCGGCGCCATGGAAATGTCTTCCAACGTCTCCCGTGCCTACGCCGCCATGTTCGGTGGCACCGGCGGCTATTACACCAAGGGCGAGACCATCACTGCCGACGGCGAGACCTACCTTATCGCCTACAAGATGCAGGTGAAGTTGCCCGACATGACGGCGATGATGCGCGGCCAACCGCCGACGCCGGAAAAACCGACGCCGGATACGGTGTTGTCGCTCTGTCTGTTGCATCTGCGGACGGTGGACAGTTTCACCGACATTCGTCCTTTTGATTTCGAGCTGGAACTGGCCGGCGGCGACACGTCGCCCGCCGCACTGGAGGAGGCGCGGGAAAAGGCCGCCCGCTCGTTGGGATTGCAAAACCTCAAGGCCATCGGCGCGGCATTGTTGGCGTACGCGCAGGATGGCGACAAGACGTTACCGCCGATGAAAGACGCCGCCGCCACGCGTAAGGCCCTGGAGCCGTATTGCAAAATCAAGGACGCCTTCAGCGAGCCGTATCTCCCGAATCCTTCCCTGTCCGGGCGCAAGCTTGCCGACATCGAGAATCCCGGCGGGATTGTGGCGTTTTACGAAGAGAAACCGGTCAATGAGACGCGGGCGGTGTTGTATCTGGACGGGCGTTGCGAGCGTGTCGCGGAATCGAAGTGGCCCGCGCTGAAGAAAGCCTCCCAAATTCCGTAGCGACGGGGGTTACTGGATCATCTGGATGGCGGCGCCGTTGATGATGATGCCCGCGCCGCCGCCGACAGCGCCGCGAATGATGCGCCGTCCGCCGGTGGGCGGGGTATCGCCCCAGTCGTCGTCCTCGTCGGCTTCTTTGGATTCGTCGTAGATGTTGAATTGGAGGCGCTGGAAAGCGGCGCGTTGGAATCGGGCCTTGCCGAAGCTCTCGCTGGAACCGCTCAGGGTGTCGGGTGTGAGGGTTTCCAGCGCGAGGGTAACGTGTCCGCCGTCGGCAAAGAAAGCCCGCAGGTCGTTGATCTGGCGGCGCGGTTTCTCGGCGGTTTTGCTGGCGAGAGCGATTTCGGCAACCCGTTCAAGCGGGATTTCCAGTTTCGCGTAGGAGGTAGCGAAGTGGAGCTGGCCGTTGGCGATGGTGTCAAGGTGGCCGCTGAGTTTGTCGCCGTTGGTCAATCGCACGAAATCTTCCTCGTTGGCCCTGGCGCCGCCGGTGCTGAGATCGAGTTTGCCGTCCCATTCGGTGACGACAATGTTGCTGATGCGCAGCGGTTGTCCCTGGGCGACGAATCCGATGCCCGTTCCTTTGCCGGTGAAGTCGGCGCGGTCGGTCCATTGTTTGATCAGGACGCCATCAATGAACAGCGCGATGGTTTTCTGGGGTTTGTTGATCTTGAGGGCGATGCGGGCCTTGTTTTTGCGCTGGAGGGTTTCGACGTTGACGTACTGGTCAATGTTGTTCATGCCGCTGTTGCGCTGGCACCGCTGCAGATACACGGTGCCGCTGCTGATCTGGAGGGCGTAGCAATCGCTGTTGTAGTAATTCTCGAAGTTCTCGGCGTAAAAAAGCATGTAGAAATTCACGTGTCCCATCCACGCCACGTCGCACTCGATGCTGGCCACCTCCGGCAGTTTCACATCGCGCCCGATCGTGACGCCTCCGATGCCGCCGGCCGCCACCAAAGCCCCCTTTTTGAAAGTCCAGCCCGCGCGCCCGCCCCGTTGCTGCCAGCCTTCCAATCCGGTCGGACCGCTGTACAACACCGATGTCACGCCCAGCCCTGGCTGAAGCGCGGCCAGCATCGGACGGCGTATGGTCAATTCGCCCCCGTACCACGTTTGCAGTTTCAGCGTCTCTTTCGTCAATGCCACAATCTCGCCCGACAACGAATCGCCGTTGGTCAACTGCGCCAACGCGCGAGGCGCGCCGCCCCGCGGGATGGCGACGTTGCCAAACTGGATTTCGTTGACGTTGGCCAGCGTGAACGTGATCGTCCCGCTCGCATCCGGACGGCTCCAGCGCACCCCTTCTTCGGGATGAGCCGACACCAGCGTCCCGTGAAGCACGTCGGCGTTTTTGAACTTCAAAACGTCCTCGCCCTTCTCGGTCGTTGGTGCCGCGGCGGTTGTCGCCGCGGACCCGCCGCCACGGGTCGGTGGCGGAACATTGATGGCGGGTTTGTCGGGCTTGGCACCGGTGGGAGGAGCCACCTCGATGGTCAGTTCGGCGCGAATCGAGGCGGTCGCCAGCGTCAACAGGACGGCAAGAAGAAAGCGTTTCATGATTGCCACTGTAGAGCCGCTCCCTGTTACAATCAAGCTCGGTGCGGCCGTCGTCGGGCGCTTTGGGCTTGTCACGGAAACACGGCCTCATGAAGATGTGACCATGAACTCCTTGGAAGGCAAGACGGCCATCGTCACCGGGGTGAGTCGCGGAATCGGGCTGGCCATTTGCCGCGCGTTGCAGGACGCCGGCGCGCGGCTCGGATTGATCGGGCGCCAAAAACCGCCACCGGATGTCGTCGGGACGTTCGTCCATTGCGATTTTGCCGATGTGGAGAGCGTGCCGGGCGCCGTCCGCGAACTCGTTGCGAGCCTCGGTTCGGTTGATTTCCTCGTCAACAATGCCGGGACGTTTCTGGAAAAGCCCGTGCCTGAACTGGCACTGGCCGATTGGGAACGGGTGTTGCGCGTGAACCTGACGGCCACGTTTCTGGTGACGCGCGAGGTGTTGGCCGGCATGATCGCGCGACGGCAGGGGCGCATCATCAACATTGCCAGCACGGCCAGTGTGCAGGGGTACCTGCATCAGTCGGCCTATGTGGCAAGCAAACACGCCCTGCTCGGATTTGCCCGCGCGTTGGCGCTGGAGGTGCGGCCGCACAACATCCACGTCCACAGCCTCTGTCCCGGCGGGGTGCGGACCGATCTGCTCCAGGGGACGTATCTGGGCCGCCGGCTGGAAGGGCAGGCGATGATTGAACCTGCGGATGTCGCCGCGATGGTGATTTTTCTCCTCCAGCAACCGGACAACATTGACCTACCCGAGGTGATTGTCCGCCGCTTCGACGCGACTGCTCCCGCCCGGTAACCGGCCCGCTTGGGCGGAAGAGGATGAAAGATTTTGATTGACTGTGAGCATATTATTACTAGATTCGCTCACATTCAATCATGACGCAGGATGAACCCAGAGACTTGGCGCCGCAACGGTTGGATCGCCTCCGGGCATTGATCCGTGAAAGCGGCGTCATCCGTATCGAGGCAATCTGTCGCCGACTCGGCGTGTCGCCGGCCACGGCGCGGCGCGATCTCGACCAGCTCGAGCGTTCGGGCGCCATCCGCCGGGTACACGGCGGAGCCGTCAGCGTTGAGAGCCGGCTCGATGAGCCGCTTTTCGACAGCAAAACCTCCATTGCGGCAAAAGAAAAACGGCGGATCGCGGAGGCGGCGCTGGAATTCATCGGGCCGGAGGAAACGATTTTCCTCGACGGCGGCAGCACGGTGCTGGAATTGGCCCGTCTGTTGCGGGAACGGACGAATCTGACGGTGGTGACAAACTCGTTGCGGGCGGCCATTGAACTGGCCGGGCGGGGGCCGCGGTTGATTCTTATCGGCGGCGAGTTGCGGCGGTTGAGCCAGACCATGGTCGGGCCGTTGACGCGGCTGACGTTGCAGGAGCTGCATTTGGACAAGGCGTTCATGGGCACCATTGGAGTCTCGCTCAAGGAGGGGATGACCACGACGGATCCGGGCGAGGCGTACACGAAGGAACTGGTCATGGGCCAGGCACGGCAGGTTATTCTCCTGGCCGACAGCAGCAAGGCCGGCAAGGTGTCGTTTGCGCGCGCCGGCGGCTTGGAGCGCGTCCATGTATTCATCACCGACAAAGCCGTGGACAAGAATTTCGCAAAGGAACTCACTCAACAAGGCATCAAACTCGTTCGAGTATAACAAGGAAAGACCATGAATCGAAAATCACCCGTTTACCTCAGTGACAAACGTCCGGATTTCTCGCCGGGCGTCATCTCCTGCGGGAAAATCCCCCGCTACCAGTTCAAGGGCAACCTCAAGACCGAGCTGGCGGCTGGGCGCATCACGAAGGCGGAGGCGATCAACCTGCTTGAAGACATGCTCATGATTCGCGAGCTGGAGGAGATGATCGTCAAGCTCCGTTCGGGCGCGTACGAGCCGACGCCCCACTTCAACTATCGCGGCCCAACCCATGTGTCTGTCGGCCAGGAAGGGACGGCGGCGGGTGCTTGTTCGGTGTTGAAGCTTTCCGACAAGATCACCAGCACCCACCGCGGCCACGGCGAATCGCTTGCCAAGGGCACCGTCGCTATCCGCGCCATGAGCGATGAGCAGTTGAAGGCGCGAGTGCCCGGTGGTCGGGCCGCCACGCGCGACGAGTTGATAGAGGCCGCCCTGGAAGAGCATGTGTACCGGATGATTTGTGAGTTGTTCGGCAAGGAAGACGGCTATTGCAAGGGCCGCGGCGGCTCGATGCACATCGCCGATTTCACTGTCGGACACCTCGGCGCCAATGCCATTGTCGGTGGCGGTGTGCCCATTGCCACCGGTGCCGCGATGGGGTTGCGGTATCTGGGGCGTGACGATGTGGTTTGCTGTTTTGCTGGTGACGGCGCGTACGCCAATGGGGTGGTGCTCGAAGCGCTCAACTGGGCCGCGCAATACCAGTTCACCAACGAACTGGCCGACGGCCACCGGTTTGGCATCCCGATTATTTTCCTGATCTGTAACAATCAATACGGCATGACCCACCGCACCCGCGACGAGGTGATGGGAATTGCCGACATGGCGCGTCGCGCCGCCGGGTTTGCCGACAACAACATGCATGCCGAGGTCGTCAACGGCATGGACCCGCTCGCGGTGCGCGACGCCGTCAGCCGCGCCGCCGCGCTTTGCCGCGAGGGCAAGGGACCGGTGTTGTTGGACGTGCACACCTATCGGTATTGGGGGCATTCGCTCAGCGATCCGCGCGTCGAGTACCGCACCAAGGAGGAAGAAGCCGCATGGAAGGCGCTGGACGCCATTGATGGGTTCAAAAAGCAGGTTCTCGAAAACAAGGTCCTCTCCCCAACGGCGCTGGCCGCTCTCGAAGAGCGCGTCCGCGAACGCAATGCCCGCGCCGCTAAACGCGCCGCCGACGCTGCCGATCCCGCCGCCGAGGACGTGATCAAATACATGTACACCGACACCCGATGCGAAACCGTGCCGGAAGAATTTTCGAAAGTGGAAATCCTCCAGCCATTGCCGGAGATCAAACGCGTCAACGGCGAGATCACCTACAAGGACGCCATCAAAGAGGCGCTCATCGAGGAGATGCTCCGCGACCGGCGCGTCATCGTGTACGGCGAGGACGTGGCCGACTACGGCGGCGCGTTCAAAGTCACCAAGGGCCTGCTGGAGTCGTTTGGGCGAGACCGGGTGTTCAACACGCCGATCAGCGAGGCCTGTATTTGCGGCACCGCTGTCGGCGCGGCCATGATCGGGTTGCGGCCCGTGGTGGAGTTGATGTATTTCGACTTCGCATTGATGAGCAGCGACCAGATCAGCAATCAGGCCGCCAAATGGCATTACATGAGCGGCGCCCAAACCGAGGTGCCGCTCGTCTATCGCGTCAGCGCCGGCGCCGGCAAAGGCTACGGCGGACAACATTCGCAGACGCTCGAATCTATGTTCTGTCACATCCCTGGTCTTTATGTGGTTTACCCGGCCACGCCCTACGACGCCAAAGGCATGTTGAAATCCGCCATCCGCGACAACAACCCGGTCATGTTCATCGAATCGCAGGGGCTTTACGGACTCAAAGGCCCGGTGCCGCAGGAAGAGTATCTCGTCCCGCTCGGCGTCGCCGATGTCAAACGCGAAGGCAACGACCTGACATTCGTCACCTGGGGACCGCTTGTTCACGACTGCCTCAAAGCCGCCGACAAACTCCGGGCCGAAAAAGGCGTCAACGCCGAAGTGATTGATCTCCGTTCGCTTGTCCCGCTCGACCTCGACACCGTGTTGCGCAGCGTCCAGAAAACCGGCAGATGTGTCGTGGCCAGCCAGGCCATCCACATCGGAAGCTACACCGGCGAAATTGCCAGCACCATTCAGGACCTCGCGTTCGACTATCTCGACGCTCCTGTCAAACGCGTCGGCGCCAAGAACGGCATTGCCCCGCAAAGCCACATCCTCGAAGCCGCGTTCCTGCCAAGCGTGCAAGACCTCCTCGACGCCGCCAACGCCATCCTCTGAGCGAGCACGACCATGGCTACCCCCATCATCATGCCGAAGTTCGGTCAGATGACCGAAGAAAGCGCCATTGTCGAATGGCGCAAAAAAGAAGGCGACAAAATTGCCAAGGGCGACATCCTTTTCACCGTCGAAACCGACAAATCGGTCATGGAAGTCGAAGCGTTCACCGACGGCACACTCCTGAAAATCCTCGTCCAGCCCGGTGTAATGGTTCCCGTCCAGACCGTTGTCGGCTATCTCGGCAACCCCGGCGAACCGATCCCGCCGGCGCCGCCGCCACCCGCGCCGTCGGCGCCTGCCACCGCGAAACCGGCTGCGCCGGCCGTTGAACCCAAAGCGGGAGCGGCCCCAGCGCCACGACCCCAACCCACGCCGTCCCCCGCGCTTGACACAAGCACGCCAGCATCGTCGCCCATTCTCCCGCTCGTCCCGCCGCCGCCGCCCGCTGTCTTCCGCATCAGTCCGCGCGCCCGCGCGCTGGCCAAACACTGTGTCATTGACCCGACCAAAATCACCGGCACCGGCCCTGGCGGTCGTGTCGTCGAGAAAGACGTTCGCGCCTATCTCGAAACAAAAGGTTACCACCGCCTTCGTGTCACCCCGGCCGCCAAAACACTTGCTGCTAGGGAACAGATTGACCTGTTGACCGTCGCGCCCGGCCCGGAGGGTCGCATCAACGTGGCCGACATCGAGCGCGCCGTTGCCGAAAAACCGAAGCTGATGAGCAAAATGCGGCAGGTCATTGCCCAGCGCCTCACGCAAAGCGTCGTGACCCAACCGCATTTCTACGTCACCGTCAGCGCCGATATGACCGAACTGGTCGCGCTCCGCGTCCGGCTCAAAGAAGCCGGTGCGTCTTATACCGTTACCGACTTCGTTGCCGAGGCTGTGATCCTGTCGTTGAAGGAGTTCCCGGAACTGAACAGTTCCACCGACGGTCGGACGATCCGCTGGAGCAGCCGGGTACATCTCGGCCTGGCGGTCTCGCTCGAACAAGGGCTTGTCGTGCCGGTCATCCGCAACGCCGATGAACTGACACTGGTCGAATTGAGCGCCCGCGCCAGGGAACTTGCCGCCAAAGCCCGCGACGGCAAACTTGCTCCCGACGAAATGACCGGCAGCACCTTCACCATCTCCAACATGGGGATGCTCAATGTCGAAAACTTCACCGCCATCATCAACCCCGGCGAAGCCGCCATCCTCGCCGTCGCCAGCACGATGAAACAACCCGTCGTGCGCGACGAAAAAATCGTTATCCGCCAGATGATGAAAATGACTCTCTCCAGCGATCATCGGCTTGTGGACGGCGCGCTCGCCGCCCGGTTTATCAACGCCATCAAAGCCAAACTGGAAGACATCGAACTATGGAAACGTCTCACGTCGTAGCCGCGTCCTTTACGAGTTCGCACGGGTAACAGAAACGCAGACACAAAACCGGTGATTACAGGAGAAAAGATTATGGAAATGTTTGACATCGTCGTCATTGGCGCCGGACCGGGGGGGTATCCGTCGGCCATCCGAGCCGCGCAACTCGGCGCGAAGGTTGCCATCGTCGAGCGCGAACAACTCGGCGGCACCTGCCTGAACTGGGGTTGCATCCCCACCAAGGCGCTCATCGCCGGGGCGGACCTGTTTGGCCGCATCCAACACGCCAGCCAGTTCGGCATCAACATCGCCGGCGCGACCGTGGACTACGCCGCGCTCTGCGCTCACAAAAACAAGGTCGTCACCCAATTGCGGGCCGGCATCGGCCAGTTGCTCACCGGCCACGGGGTCAAACAATTCACCGGCCAAGCCAGTTTCATTGACCGGCACACCCTTGAAATCGCCCCGTCCAAAATCAATTCTGTAGCACGTGCCACAGAATTGATTCGGATCGGCGCCCAAAAAATCATTCTCGCCACCGGCTCGACATCGGTGGTGCCGGGATTTTTGCCCCGGAACGACCGTATTGTTGAGAGCCGTGCGTTTCTGGACCGCACGAGTCTGCCGTCCTCGATGACCGTGATGGGCGGCGGTTACATTGGCTGCGAACTGGCCTGCATGGCGGCGTTGCTCGGCGTAAAGGTGACGATTGTGGAACTGCTCGACGATATTCTGCTGTTGCTCGATGCTGACGTGCGGCGCGAAGTTCGTCACCACATGGAAAAAAACCTCGGCATCACGATCCGCACCGGCAAGCCGTTGGAGAAAGAGGAAGCGGAGGCGGCGGAGTTGGTGTTGGTGTCGGTCGGACGCCAACCGGTGACGGACGGGTTAAAACTGGAAAATGCCGGCGTAAAAACGAACGACAGGGGATTCGTTCCGGTGGATGACTTTGGCCGGACCAATGTCGCCAACATTTTTGCCGTCGGCGACGTCAACGGGCGGACACAGTTGGCGCACAACGCCTCCTCCCAGGGTGTCATTGCCGCCGAGACCGCCTGCGGACAGAGACCGCGCGCCTACGAAACGCTTGTGCCCGGCGTTATTTTTACCGCGCCGGAAGTAGCGCTTGTCGGACTCACCGAGGAGGAGGCAAGGAAACAAAACCGGGCCGTTTTGACCGGCAAGTTCCGTTTTGCCGGGCTTGGCCGAGCGCTGGCGGCTGGTGAGACAACCGGATTTGTAAAATGGATTGCCGATGCCGCGACCGAGCAACTACTGGGCGCGGCGGCCGTCGGGCCGCACGCGACGGAGTTGATTGCGGAAGCCACGCTGGCGATCCGCAGCGAACTGACCGTGGCCGAGGTGGGACGCGCCATTCACGCGCATCCGACCTTCAGCGAGAGCTGGATGGAAGCCGCTCACGCCGTGCACGGCACCTGTATCCACGCGCTGCCGCGGCGAAAGAAATAATCGGGTTGGCTGGTTGAATCAGCCGAGGCTCTTTTTCTTTTGGCGGGCGCCGGTCTTTTGTTTGCCAGCGGTACCATTGGCAGCCGGGGCCTTGATGGGGACCGCCGTTTCCTCTCTGGCGGAAACCGGTGCGGATGTTTTCACGGCATTACTGGCGGCCGCTGCTGCCAGCAGTTCTCGTTCGGCTCGAAGCCAGTCGTCCACGTCGGAACCGTGGGCGCCGCCACGCTGGACAAACAGTTCGTAGGCGCGAGCGGCGATCTGGGCATGTGTTGGACGTTTTGTTTGTGTATCAATGGTGTTCATTTTCCCTTCTCCTTGGTAAGCAACGGGAGCAAACACCTCCCAAGTGTCGTTCCCTTTACAAACCCGTCACAACCCTGCAAGAAAATCGAACGCTTGTCAAGAGACGGGCGCGATCAAGCTGGTGAATAACGTGCTGCATCGTAGGACTTGTTTCCAGCTTGTCCATCTACGGAAGCGCCTCTGGCACTCCGCCCACAACATGAATTTGGGCAAGCTGAAAGCTTGCTCACCTTGACCATCTCTTCTGATCACGCCCTCAAGAGATGAACCGCTGGAGTTTACCGGTGTTTTTGTACCCAGGGGGATTGGGGCAACACACCGGGCATCAGACGTTCGAGGGAGCCAAAATACCAGCCCGCCACCAGCACGATGATCAAAATTCCGTACAGAATGAGACGGTTGCGCGCGGTGTTTTTCTCGGCAAACGGATCCACCAGGTCGCGATGTGCGCCAGGAGGCAGAACCGCGATGCGGGTGAGTTCGCTGCCAAAGGGGATATTGATTTTGGCCTTGGCATTGATGGCCCAGCCGTTGGCATCGAGCAAGGGACCGAGGTTGCGCTGGCGCAGTTTCAGTCCCGCAATCAACATCGAAGGGCCGCTGATAACCAACACCAGCCCGACAATGCCCAATGGCATCCAGATGCCCAGCCCGAAAAACGTTTGCAACAACGCGCCCAGCGCTGCGGTAATCCCGCCAACCGCCACGCCGAGGGCGGCCACCGTGCCGACATCTATCTTTTTGGCAGGCGACGGCTTGGCCGTCGGGGAACCGGCAACCGCGGCGGCTGTCGTGGAAAGTTTGGCGTCGGCCTCGGCTTCCGCCGCTGCCGCGCGTTTGGCGACCTGTTCTTCGATCATGCGGACGAACTTTTTGTAGGGCGCCCAGAACGCCTGTCGGATACTGATCGGGTTGTCCACGATCTTGACGATGGTGGCGTCCCAGTCGCGTCCCTGGCGGTCGTAAAAGACGCCATTGCGTCCGACCGTCAGATTGTCGGAATCGCCGTTGGTAAACGCGGCGGCAATGGTCATTTTCTCGCCGCTGGTTTTGCGGACGCATTCGCAGTAGGCAATGTAACAGCGGCTCAACCCGACCATCACGCCGTGTTTGCTCATGTCTTCGACGCGAATGCAGAGGTCGCAACTGCGCTGGTCGAGGTAGAGCGTGCCGGCCTGGAAGACGGCCTTGTGCTTGCGCCCGTAAAAATCGCGGAACGAGACAAAGTTGTCCAGCAACCGCGCCAGATCGCGGTGGAAACGGACGAGTTTTTCCACCGCGGCGATGGCGTTGAACTCCGGCTCCAGCGCCCGGTCACGGGCCAGAAGCGCGGCGATGGTTTCTTTCGCGTTGCCCGCAAGGATTTCCTGGACGCGGGCGATGCCGAGTTTTTCGACAGCGCCACCGGCTTTGGCGGCCAACCAGGTTTCATACGGAGCCAGTTTCGCGCACAAGGCCGTCCATTCGGATTCGGTCAACGAGGTTTTGCCGCCGGTCAATGGCGACAACGCGGCCAGCGCGGCGGCCCAGACCGGGTTCACCCCTTCGGTCAGCGGCAACGGACGTCCCGCCTCAATGCGCGCCAGCGGCAGTCCGGCGAGGTCGCCGGCGGCCACGAGCCGGTCGGTCTCCTGCCGGTAAAGCGTTTCAAACGCATGCGGATCGAAGGCAGCAAGCCGGCAACGGGTGAAATACTCGTCCACCTTTTTGCGGACGGCGCGCACCGCGGCGGCCACGGCGGGTGTGTCATCGCCAAACGGCAGGACCGCCTTGCGGGACCAGTCGGCAAAGGCGGCGGCTTCGGCGAAAAACTGGTCGAGCTTGGCCTGATTCACACCGGGGTTGCCGCTGCGATCGGTTTCGGGGCCGAGACAGGCGATAATGTCGTTGATCACGGATTTTGTGGCGGCATCCTCGGCGGCATCGGCGGGAATGATGCCGTCGCCGTTGAATCGGGTGGCGGCAAAAATTCGGTTGGTATCGGTGATATCCTCGATGCAGATGGCGTCGGCGTCGGGTTTACCGAGATTGGCGAGGATCTGCTTGGCAGAGGCGAGGATTTGCGGGTCGGCGATGGAAGCCAGTGGCAGCGAATCGCGTCCGGCAAAGAGATCGTCCGGGTTTTTCAGGCGCGACACGGTCCATTTTACGGCGGCGAGGATTTCGGGCACGCGGATACGCCCGTCTTTGTCGGTGTCAATCCATGCGAGGGTTTTCGCATCGAACTCCAGTCCCTGCGTCGGACAAGCGAGGGCAACCCAAAGCTTCTGGTCGAGTTGGTCGAGGTGAACGAGGTCAGCGCCGGTTTCCAGTTTGACCTGATCGAAGCCACCGGCCCGGAAGAATCTCCACGTATGCTTCTCCATACCGCTAGAAACTACCCGCAAAAAGGAAACTTCGCAACACCACAGACAAAATTTCCTTCCGGCGACGATATGGTTGGTGAAGGAGAACCACAACGATGAGAACGATCGTAACCATGGCTGTGATGGGCGTGTTGTTTTGGGCGGCAACGGGACGCGCCGCCGAAAAGACGGTGGCGTACCTCGGGGTGACAACCGCCTCCGTGGAAGAGGCGCTCGGCGCGCAGTTGAAATTACCGCCGGGCGTTGGGTTACTGGTTGAGTTTGTGGACGAAAAAAGCCCCGCTGCGGGAACGCTTCAGAAAAATGACGTGCTTCACAAACTCGATGACCAGATTCTCGTCAACCCCCCGCAGTTGCAGGCGTTACTGCGCGCGCACCAACCCGGCGACACCGTCACGCTAACCGTCATTCGCGGCGGCGAGAGCAAGAAAATTACCGTCAAATTGGGTGAACGCCCTGAAGCGATGACGCCGGGATTGGTAACAATCAGTCAGTCCATGGCCGGTGTGCCGGACGAAATTGCCAGGGCCATCCAACTCGTGGTGGGCACCGCCGGTTCGAATGTGGTCAAGGTGTTGCCGCAGATCAGTGTCATGGTCAGTTCTAACCTCAGCGGCGCCATTGCGGCGGCCGTCAGCGGCTCCGGCTGCGGGATCGCCACCAACATCGTCATTGCCACCAACATGGTCACGCAGGTCAAATCCGGCGCGACCGTCAGCACCTCCGTTACGGTCAACGAGAGCGCCACCACCACCAGGGTGTACGTCAAAAACAACGAGCGCGGCACATTCACGTTGACCTGCACCGACGGCCAGAAACATTTTACCGCCGTCGGCAAGGACGGACAGACGCTCTTCAACGGCCCGATTAACACCGACGAGGAACGCGCTCGACTCTCCGATGAGCTGAAAACGGAACTCCAGGAAATGGAGAAAACCGCCACCCTGTCCGATCCGACTCCCAAAGCAAGGTCGAAGACAAAGTAACCCCGTGCTACATTACGGCGGTACGCATGGACTGGAACGAGTTGCTTGACCGACACGGCCCGTCACTGCTGCTGTATGCGCGACAGTGGACAACCTGTCACGCCGACGCCGAGGAGGCGGTCCAAAACGGTTTCGTCCGCGTCTGGCGTTCCCACGGCGCGGACGCGCCCGTGCCGTTGTTGTTTGCGGCGGTCAAACGCGCCGCCCAGGACCTCCAACGCGCCGGCGCGCGGCGTGCCGCCCGCGAGGCGAAGGCTGCGGAGGCAATGTATGAGCCGGACTCGATTTTTGCTCGCAACGGCCACGACCCCGACCGCGCGCGGTTGCTGGAAGAGGCGTTGCGACAATTGCCCGAGGAACAACGCGAAGTTGTCATTTTGAAACTGTGGGGAGAATTGACCTTCAAACAGATCGCGGAATCACTGGAGATCCCGCCCAACACCGCGGCGTCACGCTATCGGTATGCGCTGGATATGCTGCGACGGAGCCTTGCCAATGAACCACGAGTTTGACCCCATCGAACAGGAATTGAAATCGCTGCGCCCGCGCGACCTCTCCGAGCGCGCCCGCGCGCGAATCCGCCACGAACTCGCGCCCGCGCCGCCGTCGCGTTGGCCGTGGTGGCTGGCGTTGGGCGCCGCCGCGAGCGTGATCGTCCTGTTGCTGTCGCTGTCGGGCGCCGCCCGCCGCACCGTCCCGTCGCCGTCCGTGAAAACCGACGCGCCACCTCCGTCGGTCATCGTGGCGCGTCAGTACGATGGCGTGGTCTGGCTGGAACATGAGGGGCCTTATCGCCGGGTGCGATACCACGTGGCCCGCGCCAATGCCACCGGTCCCCGTGCCGAGGTCATCGTGCTCCAGAAAGCCAGCCTCGACTGAAAAGAGCTCCTTTGCAAAAAGTGGGTGTGATCAGAAGTGGCGGGGAAAGCAGAGCAAGCTTCCAACTTGCCAACATTCATGGTGTGGACGGGGTGTCGGAAGCGATTCCGACGTGGACAACCTGGAAGCATGTCCTGCAAGGCGGCACGCTGGACGAGAGGAGACTGCTGTGTTAGGGTGCGCCCACCGGGCATGGAAACCCAGTTCACCGAAAACCCTTTCCGGAACGGCGTCATTTCGAGGCGCCCGCCGGAGCCGTGCGCGCTGGTGATTTTCGGCGCCACCGGCGATCTGACCCGACGAAAACTCCTGCCGTCGCTCTACAACCTCGCTCACGAAGGTCAACTTCCCGCCGGGTTCGCGGTCATCGGGTTCGCGCGTCGGCCCAAAACCGACGAGGAATTCCGCGCCGAAATGCGCGAAGGGATTGAACGGTTTTCCCGCTTCAGCGCCCCAAACGAAACCGAACGGATCCATCCCGCCGTCTGGAACGATTTTGCCAGGGGAATCTTCTATCATCAGGCCGATTTTGCAGCGCCGGAAGGCTACGCGACTCTGCAAGAACGGCTCCGACAGCTCGACCGCGACCGCGGCACGGACGGGCGGCGACTGTTTTATCTGGCGGCGGCTCCCTCGGAGTTTGAGACGATCATTCACCAGCTCGGCGCCGCCGGATTGGCGGAACGACACGGGCCACAACGGATTATTGTCGAAAAACCTTTCGGCTCCGACCTCGCAAGCGCACAGGAACTCAACCGCGTCCTGACCAGCGTGTTCGCCGAGTCGCAAATCTTTCGCATTGATCATTACCTTGGCAAGGAGACGGTCCAAAACATCCTTTCGATGCGGTTTGCCAACGCCATTTTCGAGCCGCTCTGGAACCAAAAGTACGTGGATCACGTCCAGATCACCGTCGCCGAATCCCTCGGCGTCGAAACACGCGGCGCTTTTTACGAACAGGCCGGAGCACTGCGCGACATGGTGACCAACCACATGATGCAATTGCTCGCGCTTACCGCCATGGAACCGCCCTCCTCGCTCGCCGCCGAGGACATCCGCAACGAAAAGGTCAAACTGCTCCGCGCCATCCGCCGACTCTCCCCCTCTCAGGTCGCCGCCTGCGCCGTGCGCGGCCAGTACACCCGCGGCTCCAGTGGCGGCCAGCCTGTGCCCGCCTACCGCGAGGAAAAAAACGTCGCGCCCGACTCCGTCACCGAAACCTACGTCGCGTTGAAACTGCACCTAGACAACTGGCGCTGGTCCGGCGTCCCCTTCTACCTGCGCCATGGTAAACGTCTCCCCAAACAGGTCGCCGAAATCGCCGTCCAGTTCAAACCGTTCCCTGATGTCCTCTTCGCCGCCGCCAGCACCGCGCCGCTGTCACCCAACGTGCTCGCGCTCCGCATCCAGCCCGACGAAGGCATTTCCATCCGCATGAACGCCAAAGTACCCGGCACGGCGCTCCGCATCCAACCCGTGAAAATGGATTTCCGTTACGGTGGCAGCTTCGGCGCCAACGCCCCCGACGCCTACGAACGGCTTCTGTACGACGCTCTCGCGGGCGACTCGACCCTGTTCCTGCGCGGCGACGAAGTCGAGTGCGCCTGGGCAATCACCGACGCCATTCGCAACGGCTGGACTGAAACCAACACGGCGCCCGCCCCCTACGAAGCCGGCTCCTGGGGGCCACCCGAAGCCGACGAACTGCTCGCGCGCGACGGGCGCGCGTGGAGACGACCTTGAATCCGCCCCTCGACACACTTCCTCGCGGCGCCGAACTCATGCCGGCCGATGCCGCACGGATCGAAAGACGGCTCCGCGCTCTCTGGCAACAGGACAGCGAAACCGTCTCACGAGCCTGCCTGTTCAACCTCGTCGTCTGGTGCGCCTCCGCCGAAGACCACGACCGTGCCACCGTTCTCATCCGCGAATTGACCGGCCGCCACCCATGCCGCGCCATCACTCTGCTGGCCGAGCCGGGAGAACCATCATTGACCGCCGCACTCGGCATTCATTGCCATCCCGCCGGCGGCGGACGCAAACCCGTCTGTTGCGAACAAATCTCCCTTCACGCCACCGGCGCCGCCACCGACCAACTGGCGTCCACCGTGCTCTCGCTGCTGGAAGGCGACCTGCCCACCGTGCTCTGGTGGCGGGAGAATTTTCTGGAGCAACCCGCGCCTTTTGAGCGGCTCCGCCCTGTGGCCGACCGTTTCGTTTTCGACACGGCCACCTGGCCCAACGCCGATTGTTGGTTACCCGTGCTGGCAGCGGAGATCACCCAGACCACACGCCCCGTCTATGCCGACCTCAACTGGGCGCGCCTGACCCTGTGGCGAAAACTGACGGCGGACAGTTTCGACGACCCGACCTTCCGCGCCGCGCTCCCGCGCATCCGTCGGGTAACGATCACGCGCGGCGGCGGCGCCGGTGCGCTGTTACGGGCGATGCTCTACGCCGGTTGGGTGGCCGCGCAACTCGGCTGGTCTCCCCGCCAGGTCCTCGATCGCGTGCTCATCCGGGAACGCCGCGGCGAGGACGTGGCGGCCGTCGGCCTGGAATCGGTGGAACTGGTTGCCGAGGACGCCGTGGTGCGATTGCACAAGGATTTTGCCGGACACGTTGCCACTGCGACGGCGACGCTGGCCGACGTTTGCAGTCTGCCGCGCAAACAGGCGTTTGCGCCCCTGACGGAAGCGGCCCTGTTGTCGGAGGAACTCGACCACATCGTCCCCCACACCGCCTATGAGCGCGCTGTCGCCCTGGCGGCGGTGCTGGCTCCCAATCCGATTGCGAACCATTGAGAGTCACACAAGCGGCGTTGACTCCGTGACGCGAAAATGGCACGTTACCGTCCAACGGCGCGCCCGTAGCTCAATTGGATAGAGCTTCTGACTTCGGATCAGAAGGTTGGGGGTTCGAGTCCCTCCGGGCGTGCCAATCACCCCGTACCCCCTTGCCGGGAACGTTGAAACGCCGATAAACAACGGTTTTCGCGGGGATCCTAATCCCCCCTTCGATACTTCGATAATCCATCCATCTGGATTTAGAAACCCTAAAAACTTACGACGGTCTTCAGTAGAACCGGTCATCATAAATGGCATTTGGCCATGATACATCCTGACCTACAAGGAGGTCAGTATGTGGAAGAGAGACTTGACCGATGAACAGTTGGAACTGCTCAACGGTCTGCTACCACCCTTACCGCGACGCAAGAACGGCTGTAGTCGTCCGTGGAAGGACAGTCGTGCCGTGTTCAACGGCATTCTGTGGGTAGCGCGTACCGCAGCACAAAAAGAATTGCCCAAACCCTTGCTTGGCGATAGGGCTATGACAGTGATCCTCTGTATAAGCAATTGGTCACCGAAGGGATCGAGCTGATTGCGCCGCGCCGACAGAATCGTCAAAAACTGGCGCCCCAAGATGCACGGTGCGTATGGCATTATTGGCGGCACTGAAAGATCGAACGACTTCGGGCGTGGCTTCAAAACTACCGTCGTCTTGTGGTATGGCATGAGCGGTACGCCGCTCATTACCTCGGCTTTGTTTTACTCGGCTACATCCTCATTCTGCTCAAGGCAGGTTTATGAGATCATCCCACCAATTCAATCCACGCCCCGCCGGTTGGGGCGGGGCGACAACAGGATCATCATTTGAAGTCACAACCGCCCGATAGTTTCAATCCACGCCCCGCCGGTTGGGGCGGGGCGACCGGTCGGCCAAAAAGTAGTGGTGCGAGTGGTACGTGTTTCAATCCACGCCCCGCCGGTTGGGGCGGGGCGACGGCTCGCGGAACGAGATGATGACGCCAACCGGATGGTTTCAATCCACGCCCCGCCGGTTGGGGCGGGGCGACTTCAGCTAAGTTGCCCAGCAAGTTTCAATGTTGCTGTTTCAATCCACGCCCCGCCGGTTGGGGCGGGGCGACTCAACCCGACGCGCATCATGGATTACACTCCGGCAGTTTCAATCCACGCCCCGCCGGTTGGGGCGGGGCGACATGTTGCGCGTGCAGCATGAGGCCGACCTCCGCCGTTTCAATCCACGCCCCGCCGGTTGGGGCGGGGCGACCGGCCTGATGCCGTCGCTCACCTATGAGCGGGCACGTTTCAATCCACGCCCCGCCGGTTGGGGCGGGGCGACCAACGACATGCTTGGCTGTTGTGAGCTGCAAGCGGTTTCAATCCACGCCCCGCCGGTTGGGGCGGGGCGACGCGCTGGACTAAGGTCGCAATCCTGACCGAGTCGGTTTCAATCCACGCCCCGCCGGTTGGGGCGGGGCGACTACAGTTGCGCCACTACTTTGGGGTCTTGTGTGTGTTTCAATCCACGCCCCGCCGGTTGGGGCGGGGCGACTGGCGCAACACGACGAGGCGGCCATACGCCGAACCTGTTTCAATCCACGCCCCGCCGGTTGGGGCGGGGCGACCAGACCTGTCCGGGTACACACGAGCAGACAGGTACAGTTTCAATCCACGCCCCGCCGGTTGGGGCGGGGCGACAACAAGTCTTGGCACATTGTGTGTCGTAAGCGGATGTTTCAATCCACGCCCCGCCGGTTGGGGCGGGGCGACTCGCTTGTCATCGTTGACGAAGCGCATCTCTGGTAGTTTCAATCCACGCCCCGCCGGTTGGGGCGGGGCGACGTTGGTATGTCTTCTCGGCAGTGCCCTGCCGAGGGTTTCAATCCACGCCCCGCCGGTTGGGGCGGGGCGACCACTGTGTGCCGCAAGCGGATCAACCTACTACCCGTTTCAATCCACGCCCCGCCGGTTGGGGCGGGGCGACTTCGCGGCCTGCCGTTGCGCTTGGCACGCACTCGACGTTTCAATCCACGCCCCGCCGGTTGGGGCGGGGCGACCAGATACTGTACGAATGGCGGTGCCGTGACATGCGTTTCAATCCACGCCCCGCCGGTTGGGGCGGGGCGACGTAGCGGTGCATTCCGCATGAGGCGAGATTCTGCGTTTCAATCCACGCCCCGCCGGTTGGGGCGGGGCGACTCCTTTCAGCCGTATGGGTCGGAATCGCCTATAGGTTTCAATCCACGCCCCGCCGGTTGGGGCGGGGCGACTGCGGGCGATTGCAACGCAAGTCGGGTTTGGGCGTTTCAATCCACGCCCCGCCGGTTGGGGCGGGGCGACTCCCAGTCGAAGGCGAAGTTGGGGGATGATACGATGTTTCAATCCACGCCCCGCCGGTTGGGGCGGGGCGACTTTTTCACTTTTTTTTCTGTGGACGGAAAGCAAAGTTTCAATCCACGCCCCGCCGGTTGGGGCGGGGCGACCCGATAACACGACACGTGTCACCGTTTGTGTGACAGTTTCAATCCACGCCCCGCCGGTTGGGGCGGGGCGACTCAAACGGTTCTTTCAGTTGCATTGCGGGAAGATGTTTCAATCCACGCCCCGCCGGTTGGGGCGGGGCGACGCAACATAGATGCCAGAGTAATCCACTTGGCTGTCGTTTCAATCCACGCCCCGCCGGTTGGGGCGGGGCGACTTGACGCCCCCTGCTTCTGTCATTTCTTCAAGAGGTTTCAATCCACGCCCCGCCGGTTGGGGCGGGGCGACTGGCAACTGGCATCACATCGGTTACACCTATCAGTGGTTTCAATCCACGCCCCGCCGGTTGGGGCGGGGCGACTGGTGGCAGGGGAGATGCCGGCGGGCGGGTAATCGTTTCAATCCACGCCCCGCCGGTTGGGGCGGGGCGACAAAGGCACTCACGGAAGGAAAGGGGGTGATTTTAAGTTTCAATCCACGCCCCGCCGGTTGGGGCGGGGCGACCCTTGCATTGCTTGCCCCTCCTTAGTGGGCGTTGGTTTCAATCCACGCCCCGCCGGTTGGGGCGGGGCGACAATTCACGAAGGCCAGATAAGGAGCAATGGTAGAGTTTCAATCCACGCCCCGCCGGTTGGGGCGGGGCGACACTGCTGCCGCCAAAAACTGTAATAAGTCCACCGCGTGTTTCAATCCACGCCCCGCCGGTTGGGGCGGGGCGACCACCTTCAAGCGGTACATCGTTTGTGTTCCATTGTTTCAATCCACGCCCCGCCGGTTGGGGCGGGGCGACGTAACCGCCGCCCATTGAGAGGCCCCCGACGAACTGTTTCAATCCACGCCCCGCCGGTTGGGGCGGGGCGACGTCGAGATTCTTCAAAACGTATTCACCCGGTTTCGTTTCAATCCACGCCCCGCCGGTTGGGGCGGGGCGACCCGTCGAACTCTATTCCTCATCCCCGCTCCGCTATGTTTCAATCCACGCCCCGCCGGTTGGGGCGGGGCGACTACACCAGTTGAGACGACGCATTGACGCGCCCCATGTTTCAATCCACGCCCCGCCGGTTGGGGCGGGGCGACTGTTGCGTGGTATGAAGGGGGTTGCGATATGAGCAGTTTCAATCCACGCCCCGCCGGTTGGGGCGGGGCGACACAAAGCCGGCGCGGCTTTCGGATCGGCCTCGATGTTTCAATCCACGCCCCGCCGGTTGGGGCGGGGCGACGACGCGCACAATCTTTGTTATCGCGCCCTCGACAAGTTTCAATCCACGCCCCGCCGGTTGGGGCGGGGCGACGGGTTGGCCGGCAACGCCACGATCCGCGACCCGTTGGCGTTTCAATCCACGCCCCGCCGGTTGGGGCGGGGCGACGAGAAGATTCGCGCAAAGGTCGAGGAGGCCAAGAAGTTTCAATCCACGCCCCGCCGGTTGGGGCGGGGCGACTGGTGCCGGTGGAGCCATCCTGCTTGGTGTACTCCTGTTTCAATCCACGCCCCGCCGGTTGGGGCGGGGCGACTGGTCAATTGCTGGCGCCATGGGCAGTGATTACAAGTTTCAATCCACGCCCCGCCGGTTGGGGCGGGGCGACCTGTGTTGATTGTTGTTGGTTGATTACTTCACCCCGTTTCAATCCACGCCCCGCCGGTTGGGGCGGGGCGACTTATTTTCGTAAACCGCGTCCTTACGCGTTCTTGTGTTTCAATCCACGCCCCGCCGGTTGGGGCGGGGCGACTTCGCAAATGTCGCGAGGGCACCGAGGCGCAGAAGTTTCAATCCACGCCCCGCCGGCTGGGGCGGGGGGGGCACCCCCTGGCCCCCGTGGGTATGGCATTCTGCTCCGTTCAATTCC